>Ga0209181_10000383_pt1 | contig 82868 bp, 69 predicted proteins | sample MAT05_FD_187208 | JGI IMG/M metagenome (GOLD analysis project Ga0209181, IMG submission 187208) | Freshwater microbial communities from Lake Fryxell liftoff mats and glacier meltwater in Antarctica - MAT-05 (SPAdes) (version 2) | ecosystem: Environmental > Aquatic > Freshwater > Ice > Liftoff...
TTCGTATTCGCGGCCGTCGGTTGCACGGCGATCCTCCATCGATACATCGGTCACCTCCGCCTCGACCGGGTTGGGGGTCGAGGGCAGGTCGGAGCCTGCGACCGGGGCAGCGACTCCGGAACCCCGATCCGCCACGATTGCGAGCTGACCCGCCTCCTGTCTACGTCGTCGGGCGCGCTCGGCGTCACGATGTTCGCGGCGGCCCTCGGGGGTTCGGCGATAGGTCTGTCGAGCGCGCCGCAGCCGCTCCGTCTGCCGCCTCGGCGCACAGTCGAGGCAATAGATGTTGCCCCGGTCGCAGCGCCGGCAGATCGTGACGTGCCTTCCGCACGCGCGGCAGGAGTAGCGTCGGGCGGTGTCCAGCGGCCTCCACCTCGAAACCCTGGCCGTACTGCGCGGCGTGCGCCATCCTGGGCGTGGACGAGGCGACGCTTGTTGTTCGCTCCGTCCAGGGGGGCCGGCGTTAACGCGCCTGCTCCCCGACTTCGAGACCTGCCGACTATGTCGGCTTCAGCTCGCCGGCCACAAACTCGGCATCACGCGCAACTCGCCGTCTGCCGGCGCTTCCTGACCCTCACCGACATTCTTCTGCCAAGGGGGTGTGGAGGGCGGCGCCGACGTCAGCGAGCCGACCACCGCGACCCTGCACTACAGCGTCGCTGGCAAAGAGTCGCCTCCGCGACGACCGATGCGGCCGCTGATGCCGCCGCGGCGCCCGATGCAGCAGCCGCGATTGCCCTGACCGAGGCCGAGCCGCCGGCCGTGCCGCCGCTGGCCGCACTCGAAGCCGGGCGTGCCCATGCCGATCATCACAATGTCCACCTACCGCGATTGCCCCGGAACCGCCTGCAAGGCGGACGCAGGGTCAATCATCTGCGACTGGCCTGGCGGCGGCGAAAAGTAATCCTAAATGGACGTGACCGCCGGCTGCCGCTGGAGCACTGAAGGGCGCAGGCTGAGGCCCGCGAAGGTGCGCTTGTCGAGCCGTTCGAGCGCACGCTGCTCGCGCAGAGCCGCGTAGCGTCGCCCCATCGAGACCAGAGTCGCGTCGTCGATGTGCTCGCGCGCCTTCAGGAAGATGGTCGTCTCCACCTCGGCGTGGTGGCGCTCCAGGTTCTCCTTGATGACGCGCAGGCTCGCGCGCCAGATCTCGTCGTCGGTTGCGAGCAGCATCAGCCGGCTCAACAGGTCCGCGATGGCATAGTTCTGCGCGTACGCATCCAGCGTGCACTCGGCCTCGGCCTCACTCATACGCAACCGCAGCGTCGGGTAGAGCACGCCTTCTTCGACCTCCATCTGCACGAGCAACGCATGCTCGCAGGTGGCCAGGCCCTCCCGTCGCGCATCGGTCTCGCGCAAGCTGCTGTGCGAAAGAAGTGTCATCAGGTGCTCGAGGGCGCGGTGCTCTTCCTTCAACATGTCGAGGATGTTCATTGCGGGAGCCCCTTGGTCGATCGGGTCCTCGAGAGCTTGTTTATTGCCTGCAAGGCGGCCGTCACGACCGCCACTGACAGCGACGCGATCGCGGCCGCCAGCGCTACCTTGGCGGCCCATCCAGCCTCCACACGCACCACGTCGCGGCCGGCATCCCAGAGCGCGACCAGCGCCCAGCCGAACACCAACGGCACGATGAAGTCACGGTGCGCGACCGCCACGACCAGACCGAGCCCGAGCGCTACGATCGACATCGTCGCGAGCAGGATCGGCTCGCTGAGCGACGACGTGGCACCCGGTGCCCAGCCCACTGCGACGAAGCTGATGGTCGTCTGCGCGATGGTCGCGACGCTGATCCAACCGAGGTAGAGCGAGAACGGCACCGACATCCAGAGCGACGCCCGCCCCGCACCTGCCTCGCGTCGTGACCGCTGCACCTCGCGATAGGCGATGCCACCGAGCACCAGGCTCGCCACGATGAGGCCCTGCGAGAGCACGAAGATCTCCGACTTGAACGCGATGATCCACGCCGACGCGAGCAGGTTGATGAACGTCAGCGGCATCGCGGTGTGATCGAAGATCTGGCGCCGCCGCATCGATGGCAGCAGTCCGGCAACCGCGTAGACAATGAAGGATGCGTAGATCACGCCCCAGATCGAGAAGGCCCAGCCGGCCGGCGTGAACAGGTTCGGATAACGACCGGTGATCGCCGGCAGGCTCTGCGCGAGACCGCCGGCCTGCGACAGAACCGTCTCGGACACCGCGTTGAATATGACATTGGCGAGCACCGCGACCAGCGTCGCCCAGCGCCACCCTCGGCTGGCCGCGACCGCGCGCGCGGCACTCGGGTCTGGCTGCGGGTCGCCCTGCCCGGCGCTGAGCGGGTTGCGTCCCAGGCCTTCTGCTCCACTACCGATCGCCATGGCTTACTCCCACTCGACGCGCGGGCAGGCCGACGCGTACTCGTTCTTCGACTTCGCATTGGCCGTTTCGCACGAGCGCTTCACGTCATCGCGCGAGCTTCCGTCCTTGTGTTCGCTCTGCCAACGCACGATCTGTTGGTCGAGCCGCTCGCGCGTCGCGGACTGAGTCGCGACCGGCAGGCTCTCGAGGCAGGCGCGCATGTGCGAGACGTAGTCGTCACACGCGCCGATCGCGAAGCTGCCGGTCTTCGCCTCGGGCCGCGCCATGGCACCCGCAGTGATCCCGAGCGCGGCAAGGATCTCGTACGAGTTGCCGTAGCTCGTGAGTGACTTGAAGCGCATCGTCTCTTCATCGAAGCTCACGACGTCGAGGGTGTGGGTGGTGATCTTCTGGCCATCGGCGGGCACCGCCATGAAGCCGCCCCGGTAGATCAGGTTGTTGGTCACGTAGGCCACGAAGTACGGGCCCGCGCCGAGCGCTGTCTCGATCGCGAAGCCGTCGCGCTCGAAGCTGCCGCGGCGCTGCGCGAAGTAGGTGTTGCTGCCGTCGTGCGACGTCACGAGCTGGCCCGAGTCGAGGTCGTTCCAGGCGAAGTCGCTTGTGGTTTGTTCGCTGAGCGTCGCGCGACAGTCTGCCGGCCCGAGCTTGTTGACGAAGCCCTCATACTTTTCACGGAAACGCGGCTCGTACCTGCCGATGACCACCTCGGTCGTGCTCGGGAAGGCGGCCGCCTTGAAGTCGGCCGGCAGGTTGGCTGCGAGACCGAGCTGCTGGAGGGCGTTGGGCCAGTCCTGGAAGACCCACACGCGGTCGATGAGGCCATTGCGCTGGTAGCGCAGCAGCATGGCCCCAGGCATCACCACAACCTTATCGGTCGCGGCCGTACCGTCGGCGAACGCGCCGGTGTGGCGCGCCGACCAGACGAACTCGGCGACCTGGTAGTCGTCCGACTCGATGATGCGCCGCGCCTTGATCTGGAACTCGGAGAAGCCGGTGCGCGACTTCTCCTCGTAGCCGATGATCTCCGGCACCGACGTGAACTGACCGTCGGGCAGTCCGACCTCGGTCCACGCGACATCCTCGGCGAGGTACTTGAACGCCTCCCCGAACTCGCCACGCTCCATGTGGGCCAACGTCGACTGCAGGGATCCCGATCGATCGACCGGGCCACGCATCTTGTTTGGCGTGACGTCCTCGCGGTCGGGCAAGGGCTCGCTCGGGACCTCGGGAGCGGCCGGCATGATCGGCTCGGCCTGGCTCACCTGCGCGGTCGCGGGCTCGGCCACCGATGGCTTCTCGTTGTCCTTGCCGCAGCCTCCGAGGGCTATGCCGCCAACGGCGATCGAAGCGAGAATCCAGGTGTCTGCGCGCATGGTTGAGTTCCCCGTCACGGACGTGGAGCCCGTGTCATTGGCTGGTCGCTGCAACGTAGGTGCCACAATCGGCCGCGTCGCTCACGAACCCGCGTGCCCTTTGCGCGATGCGCCTTTCGGCACGCTCGTTAAGGCGGGCCCGGGGCGAATCGCCTCGGCTCGACTGCACCCCCCTCAGACTGGTGGGGCGCTTGTCCCACATTGCCAACTGCAAGATCCGTTTAGACGCCCAAGGCTTGCCGCGCGACTCGGACCCATCGGCCAGTGGCACGTTTGGCGCAAGGTGCATGTCGGCTGTCCACCGCGGCCTCTAAGGACCACCATTGCGCACTCCCATCCTACTCGCTTTGTCTTGCTTTGCCTTCGGCGCGGCTTGCGCGTCGACGGACTCGACCACGTACCGCACCGCCGTGCGCTACGACGAGCACGTCAAAGTTGGCCAGCGCGCGCCGGCCCGCGACATCTTCATCGAGGACAAGGTCGCCGACCTCTGCGACATCGCGAAGACAAGCAGCTTCTTCGCACCCGGCTCGGCCGGTGCCGACGAGATCGACTACGTGTTGGTACGGCGGGTCGCCGAGTGCATGACAGAAGGTCCGCTCAAGGAGTCGAAGGTGGTCGTCATCGGCTACACGGACCCGCGCGGCTCGCCGGCCTTCAATTCACGCCTCGGCCTGGAGCGCGCCGAGTCGGTCGCGGGCGCGCTGGCTGCCAATGGCATCGATCGCAAGCGCCTGTTCATCAAGTCGTACGGCGAGACCAAGGCGAGCGACGCGCTGTCCGAGACCGATTGGGCCAAGGACCGCAAGGTCACTCTGCGGGTCGCCGAGCCTCGTTGAAGTCCCAGCTCGGCAGACGGCTCGGCCGCTACGAAGTGAGGTAGCAGCCGAGTTGGCGCCTCAATTCGGCAACGGCAGCCGAAGGCGACGGCGAATTTCCGCAGCAGTTGCTCGCAAAGCACTCGCTTCCAAGTGAGGCGCCCGGCGGCAACGCATAAGTCGCCGCGCTCGAGCCGACCGACTGGACGTTCGGTGCGGCCGCAGCCGTGCCACCTGCCGATAGGACGAGGACACAAGCAGGTCCGAGTTGCTTTCTCATGATCCATCCATGCGTGACGGCGGACCGGGTACGACCTGCTATCCCGCACGGAGGCAGACGCGTTGCACTGCGACCCGAGTCGCGGTGCACCCGGAGTGTGAGGGAACTGTGCGCGCTTCGTTGGCCGCGCGAAAGGCGCCGCAAGCAATCGTAAAATTGCCGCAGGGTCGGCGCGCGACCCGGCGAGGCGGCCAGAGAATCATCGAGTCGGGTGTCACATTCGAAGGCAATTCGAAAGTTGTCCGAAAGCTTCGGAACGTTGGTCATGCCTACATTCGCGCTGTCCCGCCCACGCCTGGCAGGCCGGGGTGGCCGCCGGTGTGGGAACGGCACGCGTCGATTTATTCGAGTAAAGCAGAATCAAACACTTGCCTCGGTGAGAGCACATTCGTAGACCCTGGCCATGGCCATCGACGACACCCACGTGCCGCATCCGACCGACTCCGAGGCGGCAGCTCTCATCGCCTTCGCGGATCGGTTGAGTGCGCTCGGCCATCCAATGCGCCTGCGTATCCTGCGCTTCGTTGTCCAGCATGGAGTGGCGGGCGCCACGGCGGGCGCTATCCAGGGTCACGTCGACCTGCCTGCGTCCACGCTGAGTCATCACTTGAAGCGCCTGACGGACGCGACGTTTCTGACCCGCCGCAACGCGGCGACGTTCGTCTACTACGCCGCCGACTACGATGCGCTACGTGCGCTGACCGACTACGTCTGGGAAGACTGCTGCAAGTTCGGCAAAGGCACGAGCGGCTGCACCTGACGACCCCAGACTGTCAGTGAGCGTGGCGGTGGTGGATGTCGGGTGCGTGGTCGTGGCGATGCGCCAACGTGTCGTGGCTGTGGGCGTGGCAGTGGGCGCCGGGCACGGGCGGTTCGTGGCGATGGTCGTGGTGGCCGTCGTCGTGACGGTGGACATGCTCGTGGGTCTCGGCCGCGTGCTCGTGCGCGTGGTCGTGTTGCTCGCGGGCATGCAGCCAGACGCCGACCAGGAAGAGGGCCGCGCCGACAAGGGTCCCCCAGCCGCCCGCAAAGTCGCCCAGCAGCAACGCCAGCGTCGCGCCGATGAACGGTGCGAGCCCGAAGATCGAGCCGGTGCGCGCTGCCCCGAGGCGCCGCTGAGCGAGCAGATAGACGACCAGCGACGCGCCGTAGCCCGACGCCCCCAGGAGGACCAGACCGATCGCTGCGGGAGGCGTTGGCAGCGCCTCGCCAAGCGCCGCGCCGAGCGAGAACGTGAGCGTCGCCCCGATGAGCCCCTTCAGCGCGACCACGGTGAGCGACGAGACCTCGGACACACTGCGCGAGAGCGTATTGTCGACACCCCAGAAGAGCGTCGCGAGAACCACCAGGCCGAGACCTACCAGACCCGCACCTGAGTCGCGTGTCGCGCCGCTATCGAGCGCGAGCAAGACGCCGCCAAGCACCATCGCGACCATCGCGACCAACACCCGACCGCGCCACGGCTCGCGATAGAACAGGACCGCGAGCAGAACCGTGAAGAACGTCTCGGCGTTGAGCGCGAGCGAGGCGGTGGCCGCGTCTGTACGCGCGAGCCCGAGCACCAGCAGCACCGGCGCCAGCGCCGCACCGCAGAGCGCCATGCCGACGATCGTCGTCAGGTCTTTGCGCGCCAGCGGCCGCCCCGAGACGACGCTGCGACGGCGCGAGGCGCGCACCAGCGCCGCACCGAACGCGGCACCCAGGTACAAGAGGCCCGCGGTCGTTAGCGGCCCGACCGAACCGCCCACGCGCTTGATGAGCGGGGTCGTCACGCCGAACAACAGGGCGGCCAGGACCGCCAACAGGGTGCCGGATTGGAAGGCATTCATCGGGTGGGCTCCCTTCGTTCCACAGGCGCATCGCTGCCCCAGGCACGCATGAGTACCTCGAGATCGGACGGTCGCGCGAGGCCTCGAACGGACGCGAGGTTGGCTTCACCTTCTGCACGCATGAGTACCTCGAGATCGGACGGTCGCGCGAGGCTGTGAAGTCGCACGGTGCCATCCCACGAGCCGGTCAGGAGGCGGCTCACGGCCGGGTCGAACGCGAGGGCGACGACGCGCTCGCTGTAGTCGGCGAAGTGAGCGACGAGGGTGCGCTGTCATCGATGGACCAGAGCCAGGTGTCGCCATCACGGCCACCGGCGGCGAGCCAGGTGCGACCGCTGCGATCGCACATTGTCGTTGGCGCGAACCTCGGCGGCCACCGCGCGCACACGCTCGCGCTCGGTCTGCGCGTAGCCGAGGCCGAGCGCGACGCCTAGAACCAATAGGAGGAAGGCCGCGACCGCGAGCGGCACGCGCCAGACGCGCACGATGCGCCCGAGCAACTGCCAGGCACTGTAGTCGTGGGCCGCGACGCGACGCCCGTCGAGGTAGCTCGCGAGGTCGTCGGCCAGCGCCTTCGCGTCTGGATATCGCTCGGCGGGTGTGGCCGCGGTCGCGCGCTGTGCGATCGCGGCGAGCTCGGGTTGGCCCGGCAAGGCGGCCCCGACGATCTCGCGCAGGATCACCCCGAGGCTCCACACGTCGGTTGTCGGGGCGTGCGCCGCGACCTCGCCGCGCGCCTGCTCGGGGCTCATGTAGCCGGGTGTGCCGACCACTTGTCCCACGGACTCGGCGTCGCCAGGCGGTTGTTTCTGGACCGCGCGAGCGAGCCCCCAGTCGACGACCTGGGTCTCGCCGAACTCGCCGATCATCACGTTGCCGGGCTTCAGGTCGCGATGCACGACGCCCATGCGATGCGCGACGACCGCTTCACAGGCGGCGAGCAGGGACCGCAAGAGCCGCTCGCGCGAGCTGCCATCGAGCGCGTTGGCGAGCGACTGTCCGCGCACGACCCGCATCGTGTAGAATAGTGTGCCGTCGACGAGCTCGCCGACGTCGTAGACCGGCACGATGCCCGGTTGGTCGAGGCGCGCGGTGGTGAGGCATCGCGCAGCAGCCGGGAGCGCAAGGTGCCGCGGTCCTCGTCGGCGACGTGGATATCTTTCAGGGCGACCATGCGCTCGATGTATCGGTCGTGGGCGATGACCACACGCCCCATGCCGCCGACGCCCAGGAGCTCACCGCGCACGTAGCGCTCTTCATGGGTGCCGGCTGCGAGCGGGCGCTGGCCGTCGTCGCCGTCGTGCGAGTCGGCGACGCTCCATTGCGGCAGGCTCGCCGTGTCGCTCACGTCAGGTCTGGTCGTCGAGCGTGTCGCCGCGCGCGAGGAACAACTCGATATTGCCAGTGCCATCGGCGCGCACGAGGTCGGGCCGGATGCGCGCGTCCTTCAGCTTCTTTCGTAGCCGCACGAGCGCCACGTCCCAACGCTCGCGAAGCTGCACCGCAGGCTCGTCGTTGCGCCAGATCTCGCGCGCCAACGCCTCCCAAGACACCGGCTTGGCGATGACGACGAGTTCACTCACGATGCGCGCGCCGATGCCGTCGAGCGCCAGCGGTGGGTCGTCGCCGCGGTGCAGGTGCACGGTGTCGTAGCGGACGACCATGTGCACCGGCACCGCCATGCCACCCGCAGCCAAAGTCGCGGCCGCGCCCGACGCATCGAGGCTCATCGCAACCGCGCGAAAGCCCCGCCGCCGATCGCCAGCACGTCACCGAAACCAAGCTCGCGCTCGTCAGAGTCGACCCGTGCGCGCCAGCCGAGCCCGTCCGACCAGATGATTGCGTCCGCCTCGGGAGGGATGGCCCGCTAGCAGCTCGACCCGCGCGCCGACCTTCAGCGAGGCGACGTTCGGCAGCACCTGGCGCGGCAGCCCGTCGCCCTCAAGGCCCATCACCTCGTCCGGCAGCTCGAGGTGCGTGACCGTCAACACGATGTCGTCCGCGAGCCGGATGTGCTGTCCAGCTGCAGCCGCACATCGGCGCTCGGCACCTCATCGCGTGCATTTCGGACACACGGGGTCCTGGATCAGAAACGCGACCGACGAGAGGCGGCCGATGACATCGCCGTGCCCCAGCTCGTAGACAGCCCCCGCATGGGTCTGCAATCGAACGAATGCCCGCGTCATCTTCAACGGTTAACACGCCACGCCGAGCGAGCGAAGCAAAACCACCGCGCGGTGCACACATCCCCCCGAGCTGGAGGTGCGCACGCGACCGGGGTCTGAGATAGTGGCCGTGGTCGCACCCGGAGAACTCATGAAACGCTCGTTCGCAATCGCATCGCTGATGTTCGCAGGCCTCGGCTGCGGCAAACAGGCTCCTCCCGCCCAGGTCACGCAGCCGGTCGTCGCAGCGTCCGAGGTGGCCGTTCATGTCGAGGAGGTGGCCGCACCTGCTGATGTCGCTGCGGCCGTCGAGGTCGCTGCTGAGGTGGCGCCTGCCGATGTCGCAGCCGCACCCGCTGACATCGTGGCGGCACCCGCCGATGTCGCGGCCGCGCCAGCTCCGAGTCCCGCGGACGTGGTCTTCGCGATCGACGCGGGCCCCAAGGCCGGCAAGCTGGTCGAGGTCGGCGAGCTGGCGCAGGCCAAGGGCGACGCCAAGGTGTTGAAGGCCCTGTGTGCCGCCGAGCAGAAGGCGCACGAGTGCGAGGGCGGCCAGTGCCAGTGCGCCGTGCGTGAGCTACCCAACGTCGCGGCGCGGGCGATCAAGGGCGCGGCAATTATCGACGTGTCGGTCGCAGACATCCCGAGCCAGAACCAGCGCATCGCGCTCGCCATCGATGGCCCCGACGGCTGGAAGCAGGTCGCGTACCTCGGCAACGGCGAGGTCGGATTGATGGGCACGCGCACCTACGACCACGCGGACGTATTGGGCTACGGCAGCTACGACTTCGGCGCGCTCGGCGGCTGGATGTGGGTCGACGTGATGCAGCTCCGCTCGTCGCTCCAGACCGGCTCGAACTGGGACCGTACGCTGTGGCTGTGTGGCGGGGTCGGGGCGGTCACGTGCCACGCGCTGCCGATCAAGTTCTGGTACTCGCCGATGTTGGGCGATGAGATGACCGAGGCGCCCGCCAAGTCACCGCGCACCATGTTCGCGTTGAGCGCGACGCTGACCAGGGACGGCACGCTGACGCTGGTGTCCAAAGTCGACCAGCCGAGAGACGAAATCACCAATAAGATCGGCAGCTTCAAGCTCTACGCGCTGAAGTGATCTTCGCCCTCAGCGCGCCAGGCGAGCGATGCCACGGCGGGTCGCAACCCAGATCCCGCCGCTGTCTGCGACGACCCCGGTGACATCGACACCGAGAGTCGCGCTGCTGGTCTTCCAGGCGCCGTCGCTCGCGACCTGGAGGCCCTCCATCGTCGCCGCGTAGAGCGTGCCGCGATGGACGCTCAGGCCACCGAAGTTGACGTGACCGCCACCGAGCTGAGTGGCCGGTCGCGCCGCGCCAAGCCCAATGCGCGAGACGCCGCCGGCATAGGTGCCGACCCAGACGACGTCGCCGGTCGGGTCGACCGCGAGCGCCGTGACCCAATCGTCGGCGAGGTGCTCGCTCGCGACCGAGAGGCGCTCCCAACGACCATCACCCTGCCACAGGATGAGGCCCGCGCTGGTGCCGATCCAGAGGCGGCCCGCGCGGTCTTCGGCGACCGCCCACACCGCCTGGCCGGGTAGGCCCTGCTTCTTGCCGATCACCTCGCCGCGCCCCTGCGGTCCGCCCCTCCAGATGACCGCTCCACGGCCGGTGCCGATGGCGACACCGCCAGCGGCGAGCGGGGCGAGCGCGTGGATCTCTTCATCGGGCAAGCCATCGACCCGACCGATGCGGCGAACGCGGGTGCCGTCGTCGACGAACAAGCCGCGCGCGGTGCCGATCCAGAGGCGACCATGCTCGACCGCGAGCGCATTGATGTGCGGGTCGATTTGCCTGTCGTCCACGGCCTCGACCTTGCCGTTGTCGAGCCGCGCGAGGCCGCTGTCGAAGGTCCCGATCCAGACGCGCTCACCAGCGACCGCGAGCGCCGCGATGTCGTTCGAAGGCAGGCCGGTGAGCGCGACCTCGCGCCATGCAGCAGCGCCCGTCTTCACGCGCAGCACGCCCGGCCCGACCGCACACATGGCGTCGCCGCGCACGCCCATGCCGTCGACGAACGCAGCAGCATCGTCGCCGCGCGCGGCACCGACCGCGACGAGCCCATCGCCATAGGTGCCCGCGTACAGGACTGCGCCGACCTCGACCAACGCGCGCGTGTCCGAGCCGTTGACCGTGCGGACCGAGCGGGTCGCGACGTTGTCTACGACCGCAAGCCCGGCGAGCGTGCCGATCCAGAGCTTGCCCTGCGCATTGGACAGCGCCCACACCTGAACGTTGGGCAGCTCGAGGCCAGTCGCGACCAGCTGACCCGCGACCAGCTTCATCACACCCGCGCCAGTTCCGACATAGAGCACCCCCGCGACCTCGGCAAACGCGGTCACGCGCTGGGCCGCAACATCGACGTCGATCGACTTGGGGGCGACAGGCACGAGCACGTCGCCCTCGACGCGCAGCACGCCACCGCCCCAGGTTCCGACATAGGTCGCATCGCGGAACGTGGTAACGACACGCACGGGCGGCGACGACCAGCTCGCGCTGACGACCAGCGCCCCGACCCGCTCGCGCAAGCGCACGAGCCCCGCCTCGGTGCCGACCCACACGTCCTCACCCGCGGCGACCAGCGTATCGACGCGCGTGCCCGGCAGCCCGTCGAGCACGGTGCGCACCCGGGTCACGTTGAGATCCGCATCCAGCTCGACGAGCCCACCGGTGCTGCCGACGACATAGCCCTTGTCGAGCGGCAGGCACGCATGCAGCTCGCCCAGCGCGGTGTGCACGGTCGGTAGCGAGGTCGCGGCCACGAGCGTCACGGCCAATGCGAGCGACAGCACACCGATCACAACACACCTCCGACCGGGTTCAGCGTGACCTCGAACACCTGCCGATTGAGCGCCACGTCGACCGCGACCACCGTCAATGTCACCGGCCCGGTGAGCGGCGTCGCGGGCTTCCAATAGCCGCGGAAGACACCGCTGCGGATAGCCGTCAGCGCAATCACCTCACCCGTCGGCAGGCGCACGTCGACCCGCTTCGCGTCCGACACGATGCGCGCGCGGCGACCATCGAGGGTACTGCCCGGCGCGTCGCCGGTCAGCTCGGTCTCGCTGACGACCTGGGTCGCCAGGATCTGCCACGTGCCCGGTGCCCGCGCCCGCTTGGCGGCCGGCTTCATCGTCACGTCCACGGTCGGGGCGCGCGTGTCGACGACATACGGCAGCGACAATATCTCGATGTGGCGGTCGCGATGGGTGATGCGAATCTGCACGCGATAGGTGCCATCGGGCGTGCCCGCGTCGATCAAGAAGCGCACAACCCACGCCCGCAGGTTCGTATCCCAGCGCGCAATCTTGGTGTCGCCGAACGGGAACACGACCACCACCGAGCGCGCGTCGGCGGGCGCCGGGATGTGCACCTCGGGGTCACCCGGCTGGATGTGGTCGGGGTCGAGCGACGCGCTCTGCGCGAGGTTCTCGAGGTCCTGTCCGGTGATGGCATTATTGGCCTGATTCTCGGCCGCGTCGGCCGCCGCCTGGCGCCGCTCGATCTGATACTTCTCGTAGGCCTCGTCACTCTCCAGGACCAGCAGCGCGGTCTCCTTGCTGAGCACGCCATAGGTCTTCGAGAGTTCGATGATGGTCAGCTTGTTGGCCGCCGCCAGCTCCGTATTACCTTTTGTGTTGGCGCTCTCGAGGCTGGCAATCTCCTCGGCCGCGAAGCGACGCGCGACCTTCTTCGTGTCGACCGGCGCCGGCAGCGCCACCGTGAACGACACCGGCTTACCGGCCGCGAGCCCGCTGACCTTGATGCTGGTCGGCGCGGCGATGCCGGCCGGCGTCTTGATGAGCGCCGCCAGCGCGTCACCTTCGAACAGGCTCGTGCCCTCGGGTAGGCGCACGCTGTCCTGCTCACCGGCATGCACCTCGAGCGCGGTCAGCGAGCGCACGTTGCGCGCACGGCTCAGGAACAGCGCGAAGCGGGCCGCATCCCTGGCGGTGCGCGGGCGCTCGACCTTGCCGCCGAGGAGCCCAGTCAGTCGCTCCATCAGGTCCGAGCGCGCCCCCTTGCCGAGCACCAGCGCATGCAGCGAAGCACCCGCGAGCGCGCTCGCAGCGAGCGTCGCGAGCGCAGTCGGATCGGTCTCGCGCCAGGTCGGCACGCCGTCACCGATCATCACGACCTCGGCGCCGCCTGCACGCCGGGCGACCTGTCCCGCGGTGGTCAGCGCGAGGGCGAGGTCGCTCGCGCCATCGGGCTCGATCGTCGCGAGCTCGGCGACCGCCTCGGCGATCGCTGCCCGCGTCGCCAACCGTGGCGACGCTTCCGGATGCCGGCAGGTCACATCGCACGCGAGCACGACGAACTTGTCCTTGGTCGTCAGCCCCGCGAGCAGCGACGCGAGCGTGTCGCGCGTCAGCGTCTGCGTCTCGAGCATGCTGCGCGACGTGTCGACGACGGCTATCAGCGTGCGCGGTCCGGTGGCCGTCACGCGCGGCAGATCCTTCCAGAAGTCGGGCTGCACGCGCAGCGACGTGAACGTCGCCTCGGCACGCACCTCGCGCAGCACCGGGGCCGGCGACTCGCTCGCGGGCAGCGTCGCGACGACGTCCTGGCCCGGCTTGAAGTCCTTCGCAGTCAACACACGGCGACCCTGGAAGTCGACGGTCAGCTCGGGCAAGGTCGTCTGCATGTCGGCCGCCGCGGTCGGATAGGCCCAGCGCCAGGCCGCACCTTCCCGACGAAGCGGACTGACATAACGCAGCTCGACCTTCTTGGTGCTCTCCGGCTCGATCGGGAAGACGCGCAGCTTGAACGTCTGGCCTTGCTCCCACGTGAGGATGGCCGGGTCCAACATCATGTCGACGATGTTGCGGTAGGCTTTCTCGGCGCTCGCTCGATCGGTGATTTCGCCCTCCATCATGCGCCCGTCGATCTCCAGCGCGAGCCCGGTCGGCGACGCGCCGTCGGGCAACGGGAAGCGGAACGTGCCCTCGAGCCGCTCGCGCGACCGGTTCGCGAACATGTGGATGACGCGCGTCTCGACGACGTCGCCGAAGACCTTCGCCTCGACGTGCACGCTGACGAGATCGAGACGCGCGACATCTCCCCCGCGAGTGCGCGTCTCGAGCGAGCCGACGCCGACCGGTGCGGTCTCCGCCTCGACGTCGAGCGTCCAGTCCGCCTGCGACAAGTCGTCGCTGGTGACGCCCAGGGTCGTGCCGCTCGCACCGCGTTCGAGCAGCACATCGCTACCCTTGATGTCGATAGTGCCGTGCTCGGTCGCGACGCGCATCGGCAGGCGCTCGTCGAAGACGCTGAGACGCGCCTTGGCACTCTCGAGGGTCATCAACGCGCCACCCCCGACGCCGCTTATCTGCGCAGTCGCGCCCTCGGCGAGCCACAGCTTGCCGAAGCTCGCGCCGGCCGTGCCGAGCTCGACGACGGCCCCGCCGACGCCCGCGCGCATCACTACAGGCGCCTCGCGCCAGTTGCCGTCGGCCGCACTGAAGCCGTTCATGGTGCGCACTTCGAGTGGGCCGTGCACCGCTCGAATGGCGGGCACCGGGTCGGCCGCATGCGCGAGCGTCGTGAGTGAGAGGAAGAAAAAGCTGGCGAGGATTCTCGGAAACATCACTTTACCTCGATGCGCGCGACGGTGACGGTCTGACCCTTCTCGAAGAGCCGGTAAGGCAAGGTGACGCGGGCCTCTTCGGGCGAGCCTTCGTGCGTGACGATCAGCACTTCGCCGCGTGCCTCGCCGGCCATGCGCTGCTCCTGGCCGTAGTAGTTGACCTCGACCACGTAGGCGCCGGGGGCGCCGGTCTTGGCGGTGAAGCTCTCGGGGCCGTAGCCGGTCGTGACGTCGTCGTAGAGCGCCTCGCCGAAGCTGCCGGTCTTCTTGCTGTAGAAGATCTTGTCGCCGGCCGGGTTGGTCACCCACAGGTCGACGTCGGTGCGGTCGGTGTCCCAGGTCAGGTAGATCTTGATGTCGTTGCTGACGCCGCCGCTTATCTCGAGCGCGGCGATCGCCTTGTCGTTAGCCTCTGCCAGGGCCGCATCACCCGCCTTCAATGCGGCGATGCGGGCGGCGGCGAGGATCTGTGCGAGGCGCTGCTTGGCGGGATAGGCGACGGCAATGGGGGCCGCGGGGTCGGCGACGATGCGCTCGAACAGGACCTTCGCGGCGTCACCGTTGCCGAGGCGCTGAGTGGTGTCGGCCAGCTCGAAGGTGGTGCGCACGTCGCTCGGCTCGAGCGCGGCGGCGGTCTGCAGCTCGAGCTGGGCGGCTTCGAGATCGCCACTCTGTTTCAACACCGTCGCCAAGGCGCGATGGGCGCGCACGTCGTCGGGCAGCAGCTCGACCACCGCCGAGTAGGTACGCCGCGCATTGGCCGCATCGCCGAGCTCTGCCAACAGGTCGCCGATCAAGCGCACGGCCACCAGGTTGTAGGCATCGTGCTCACGCCAGGCCCGCGCCTCGGCGAGCGAATCGGCGAGGCGGCCAGCGCGGCGCAGGCTCATGACGAGGTCGAGCCGCTTCGATCGCTCGCGCGGCTCGGCGTCGATCGCCGCGCGCAGCTCGCGCTCGGTCTGGGGCGACAAGGTCGGGCGGCCGTCGACCGGCTCGCTCGCGATGGGGACGACGGTCAAGCGACGGGCCGTCGGCGCCGCGGCGACGTGGCTCGTGGAGAGTGCCGCGATGCCGACCAGCAAGCCACGCGAGAGATGGTTAGCGAGTCGGCGTCGCGAGGGACAGTTCTTCGGGTTCATGACAAGGGCTCCGAATTCAGAGTGCACGGGCCCTCAGTGCAATGGCCTTGCCAGCGCGATGTGGTGCCCATCGTGGCGGAAGTCGCAGTGCGTTGGCGCTTACGCGTGTCTTGCGGGCCACTGAGTCTGTGGCAAACGAGACACTGATAGGCGGCGGATAGGACTCTGGTTGCTCTCGCCTCGCCACGGCTTCGCCTGCTCGGCGAATTCCTGGTTGTTCACGCCTCGCCACGGCTTCGCCCGCTCGGCGAAATTTCTGCTTGCTTTCGCCTCGCCACGGCTTCGCCTGCTCGGCGAATTCCCCGGAATTGGCGGTTAAGTCCGCGACGGCGCACCCATCGATGTGGCACTTTCGAGGTGTCGATCCGTCACGATCCAGACAAAATCTTCAGGACCAAGGCCGCTCGTGGACAAGGCTCAGCATTCCAATTCGAATGTCGTGAAGGACCAGGCCGCCAAGGCGCCACCGCCGGAGCGTCTGGCGATGCGGCGCGCGATCCGTGGCCTTGATGGGATTGAGGCGCAGATCGCCGCGCTGGTTCCACCGGACATCCTGTCGACACTGGCGCTCTGGGGCCCTGGGGCTCGCGCTCGATGGCGCGGAGCCGATGAAGACGGAAGAGCCGAAGTCGGACGGCGCGAAGACGGAAGGGCCGAAAGCCGGGGCGCCGAAGACGGAAGGGCCGAAAGCCGAGGCGAAGCCAGAAGCGCCGAAGGTGGAAGCACCACCCGAGCAGGAAGCGCCCGAGGAGGTCGTGCCGACCGCGGCCGAAGTCCGCGCGCAGGCAGAGCCGGAGATGGCGAAGCTCGACGCGTCCGCGGCGCAAGTCGTCGCGCAGCCAGCCCCCGAGGCCAAGGAGAGCAAGCCCAAAGAGGACAAGGCCAAGCCCGAAGGCACGTCGAAGTCGAAGCCCAGGGAGAAGACCGGCGGCGGGGGCGCGAAGAAGACGCATGGCCCCGAGGACCTGGTCGCGACCTATGGCACTGTTGGCGAAGCTGCCAAGCGCCAGGGCAGCGTGGAGGTCAACTGGGTCGAGGGGCTCAAGGCCGAAGAGCGCCACGGCAAGACCCACAAGACCAACGAAGAGGTCGACAGCACCGAGAAGCTCGAGATGAAGTCGCAGTCGATCCCGGTGCACGAGAAGCTGGTGCCGGTGTTCTCGTCGGTGTTCAACTCGATCAGGGCAAAAGGAGATTGGAAGCACATTCTCGAGCGGCCGTGGGCGCACAACGCACGCCAGAATCGCAACAAGCCGACCGAGTGGAGTGTGCACAGCTGGGGCACCGCGATGGACGTCAATCCCGCGACCAATCCGAACTCGCCGGGTGCCAAGGGCTACTCGCCGAGCGCGCGCCAGAACATCATCGCCGAGCACTTCAAGGCCGCTGGCTTCACGTGGCTCAAAGACAGCGACGCGATGCACTACCAATATCGCTCGGGTGGCACGCCGAAGATCTCCGACGAGGAGATCGACGCCATCGTCGCCGATGATGGCGTCGCCGAGCGTGACAAGACCTTCCCCGGCACCTCGCGCGAGTCGCTCGCCGCCAACACGCAGACCAACCTCAAGCGCAAGCAGGGCGAGCTGACTAAAGTCCAGAAGCTACTCGCCAAAGCCCAGGGCAAGCCGCTGCCGACCAACGCCCGCAAGCTCAAGAAGCACCTCGATACGATTAAGAAGCTCGAGGACAACGTGAAGGCGCTCGAGTGGTGGTCGGTCGCTATCAGTCGATCCTGGACAAGCTCGCGAAGAAGCCGCCGACTACGGGGTAACGGGCCTTTTTTTGCCGCCCTTGCTGCTTCGGAAGAAAGAGTCGGCCCACGCGCGCGGCAGCTTGTTGGCGCGCGCGAGCGTCGACAGGTCGGCGTGAAGTACATCGCGCTGAGCGCTGATGAAGCCCGCGAGCGCCTCGCGGTCCTGCATGAAAGTGGCGCGGCGCAAGGCTAGCGTCGCTTCGCGAGCGATGGCCCGCTCGACGCGAACGTTCGCGACCTCGAGCACCGGCTTGTGCTGGATGAGCACCTCGTCGTCCGAGTCGGTGAGCCAGCCGCGCACCGCGACGGCCTGCGTGCTCAGAGGTTGCAGGATGAAGTCGGAGACGCTGCTGCGGAAGAAGGCGCGCCAGCGGGGCGACGCGCGGTCCTTGGAGACGGCCACCAGCAGGTCGTCGCCGAAGTCGGTGCAGGCCGCATCGAGGACGAGATTGCCACCGACGCGGGCCGCTTCGGTCTGCGTCTCGTCCTTGTCGAGGGCGCGCGAGGCCCTCTCGCTCGCATCGATGCGCGCCTGCCAGTCGTCGGTGCGATCGAACAGGTCGGCCGCAAGCGGCTCGTCGGCGAGGCGGGCGCCGGTAAACCAGGTCTCGTCGCGGAGGGACTCGAACGTCTCGTCGGGGTCGATCTGTCTCGGCATGGAATCTCCGTCGCGCCGCGTCGCGAGGTGCGAACTGTCGGCAGTTTGCCGGAGGGCGTCAAGCATCCCAGCGGAAGCGCCAGGTGCCGAGCGCAATGAACGCAATGCCGGTCGCGATGAGAAAGCCCGCTGGCACCAGCACGGCGTCCAATGGCAACCCGCGCCAGGTGGCGGCCGCGAAGCCGTCGGTGGCCCAGCTCGTAGGGACGGCGGCTGACACCTGCTGGAGCCAGTCGGGCATCAGGAAGCGTGGATACCAGGCGCCGCCGATGAAGCTCGACAAGAGGATGACGCCGGTGCCGATGGCGCTGACCTGCTTCTCGCTGCGGGCAAGACCCGCCAGCAAGACGGCCACCCCACCCGCGAAGATGGCGAGCGCCAGGGCCATGATGACGAACGCGATGACGCCACCGCGGAGCTGCACCCCGAAGACGCCGATCGCCACCGTGAACACGACCGCCGTCAACAGGAGGCCGAGCAGCGTGGTCGAGGTCGCCATCGCGACCAGCGGCAGTCGCGGGCGACTGGCGGCGAGACGCGTGCGCACCAGGACGCCCGAGGCGCGCTCCTGGAGTAGCGTGCGGGCCATGTCTTGCGACAGGAACAGGATGAACATGCACAACATCCCAGCGAAGTTGTGGGCATACGAGTTGTAGTCGGCGGCGGGTCCGGCGGCCACGACCGACGTGCGCACGAGCGTCAGCGGCATCTTCATCACGTTTGTCGCGGGAGCCGATGCGGGAGCCGGCGTGCTCGTGACCTCGCTCTTGGCGAGCAGGGTCGCGGCTGCGAGTAGCGGCACCCAGCCGCCGGTGGCCGACGAGGCGAGGTCGGTCAGCAGCGCGACGCGACCTTCGAGTGTCGCGCATTCGACGACTCGATCTGGGCACGCTGGAAGAGGCCACCGACCAGCTCGGCCTCGATGTCGCGCGAGGGATCGTTCAACAATGTGACCGCGAGCGACTCGCCGATGAACAGGCGCGACGGACGCATGGCGGCGGCCGTGCCTGTCGGCAACACCAGCGCGACCGCGGCGTCGCCGTGCTCGATGCGCTGGCGCGCGACATCTAGAGGGACCTCTATGACCTTCAGCGCCTCCTCGTGGTCGAGGGTCGCTATCAGCTCACGCGTGGCCGCGGTTCCGTCCTGGTCCACGACCAGCAGGTCGACCGTGCTGGCCTTGGTGCGCGCCGCGAACAACATGCCGATGAGCGACGCGAGCAGCACCGGCAGTACGAACGCCATGAGCGCGCCGTTCCTGTCGGCGAAGAAGACGCGCAGGTCCTTGCGCACGAGCCAGCCGATGATGCGCAGTGGCTTCGCGCCGCCCCTCGACTCCATCATCGGGCACCTCCAGCCGAGGTCGGTGAGGTCACGGTACCATCGCGCAAGGCGCGACCGGTCAACGCGAGGAACACGTCTTCGAGGCTCTTCTTGCGGGGTCGCACCTCGGCGGCGATGCCCGCGTTGGCGAGCGCCAGGCGGATCGGCTCCGCGCCGGTAGCGGCGTTGGTCAGGATGACCGTGTGCTCTGGCGAGTCGACCGCGCCCGCGAGCAGGTCAGCGAGGGTGCCGGTGGCGACCAGCCGACCTTGGTCGATGATCGCGACGTGGCTGCAGAGGGCCTCGACCTCCTCCATGTAGTGGGTGGTGTAGAGGATGGTGCGACCCTCGGCGTGCAGGCCACGCAGCATGTCGAAGAGGTGGTTTCGCGACTGCGGGTCGACGCCGGTCGTCGGCTCGTCGCAGATGATGATGCTCGGGTCGTGCAAGAGGCTCGCGACCAGGTTGAGGCGGCGCTGCATGCCGTCCGAGAGCGTCGCGACGCGGCTCTCTTCGCGGCCCTCGAGCTGAGCCAGGGCGATGGCATTCGCGACCCGCTCTTGCAGTCGGCGACCCGTGAGCCCGAGCAGGCCGCCGTTGATCATCAGGTTCTCGCGCACCGACAATATCGAGTGCAGCGCGAGGGACTGCGGCACATAGCCGACCTGGGCGCGGATCTGGCCCGCGGCGCAGTGCACGTCGAGGCCCGCGACCAGGACACGGCCAGCGCTCGGCGTGACAAGCCCCATCAGCACCGCGAGTGTCGTCGACTTGCCCGCGCCGTTGGGCCCGAGTAAGCCCAGGAATGCGCCTTCAGGGACCTGCAGAGAGAGGCCGTCGACCGCGGGTGGACGGCCGCCCGGGAAGCGCACGACCAGGTCGGAGATCGATACCGCGAGAGCGCTCATGGTCGCTGACATCAGAATGCCTCACCGATTCGAAGTACGCCCAGCCGCTCGAGCTGCCTTGCCGTTTTCGCGCCGACGTGGCTACCTTCGCGCGGCTCGACGGCCGCCACAAGGGGGCCATGGAACACTGCTTTCGTACACCGCCTTCGCCTTCGAGCGCTGCGGGTCGCCTCTCAGGGGCCGCTGACATGACCTCTCCTACGCGTGCCACCGGGCCCGCTGTTTCGCCCCAGGCTGCCGGTGCTCGCAAGCCCCGCCACCGCCGCACCGGCAAGCACCCGATGTTGCGCATGATTGGCTACCTCAAGCCGCACCGCAAGCTGGTGCTGCTCGGGGTCGCGAGCCTGCTGATCGTGTCTGTCGCTCAGCTTTATAGTCCGCAACTCATGCGAATCGTCATCGATGATGGGCTCGTGTCGGGCGACAGCTCGAAGCTCGTAGCTCCGCTCGTGATGTTGGTGCTGGCCGCGGCGCTGGCCGGCCTGTTCGGCTACCTGCAAGGTTATCTGGCCGAACGTGTCTCGCAGGAGGTCGCGTTCGAGTTGCGCAACTCGCTCTTCGCGCGCATCGAGTCGCTGTCGTTCAGCTATCACGACCGCGCGCAGACGGGGCAGCTGATGACCCGCCTGACCAGCGACGTCGAGCAGGTGCGGGCGTTCCTCGGCGGCGGTGTCTTGCAGTTGATGTCGGCGGTCGTGCTGCTGTTCGGCTCGCTCACGATCCTGTTCGTCGAGAACTGGCGCCTGGCGCTCGTCACGGTCGCGACGGTGCCCGCGATGGGCATGGTGATGGCGCGCTTCGTCAAGCGCGTGCGGCCGCTCTTCGGTGAGGTTCAGGCCCGCCTTGGCGGCCTCAACACCGTCTTGCAGGAGAACCTCGTCGGCGTGCGCGTCGTGCAGGCCTTCGCGCGCGAAAAGCACGAGGCAGGCCGCTACGAGACGCTCAACAATCAGCTGCTCAGCGCCAACGTCAAGACCGTGCGTGGTCTTGCCGCGAGCTTCCCGTTGATCTGGTTCATCTCGAACCTCGGCGTCTTGCTGGTCGTCTGGATTGGCGGTCTCGAGATCATCGGCGGCGATCTCTCGTACGGCCAGCTCGTCGCGTTCATGCGCTACCTCGGCATCTTGATGATGCCGCTGATGATGCTCGGCATGATCACGGGCCAGCTCGCGCGTGCGGTCGTCAGCGCCGATCGTGTGCTCGAGATCCTCGACGCGAAGAGCGAGGTCGCCGACCCGCCAAATGCGCACGCGCTGCCTCCGACCACCGGCCGCGTCGCCTTCGAGGACGTCAGCTTCCGCTATGCCGGCGCCGAGCGTGACACGCTGAGCCACGTCTCGTTCGTCGTCGAGCCTGGTCAGACGATCGCCATCATGGGCCAGACCGGCAGCGGCAAGAGCTCGATCATCAACCTCGTGCCGCGCTTTTACGACGCGAGCGAGGGCCGCATCACGATCGACGGACACGACGTGCGTGAGGTCACGCTCGAGAGCCTGCGCTCGCAGATTGGCATCGTCCTGCAGGACACCACGCTGATGTCCGGCAGCCTGCGCGACAACATCGCCTACGGCCGCCCGAGCGCGACCGACGCGGAGGTCGAAGCCGCCGCCCGCGCCGCCCAGGCGCACGAGTTCATCGCGACATTGCCGCAAGGCTACCGCACCCTGGTCGGCGAGCGCGGCGTCGGCCTGTCCGGCGGGCAACGGCAGCGCATCGCCATCGCGCGTGCCCTGTTATTGGATCCGAAGATCCTGATCCTCGACGACAGCACGTCGGCCGTCGATGCCGAGACCGAGTACCAGCTCCAGCAGGCGCTCGACCGCCTCATGAAGGGCCGCACCGCGTTCGTCATCGCGCAGCGCGTCAGCACCGTGCGCGACGCGGACCTCATCCTATTGATAGACGATGGCAAGATCGTCGCGCGCGGCACCCACGACGAGCTCTTGCGCGACAGCGCCTTGTACGGCGAGATCCTCGACAGCCAGTTCGGCGCGCGCACGGCTCCAGTCGCAACGCCGGTGGAGGCCACGTCATGATGCAGGCCGAGCTCCAGCGGGTCGCCGGTCTCTCGACCCAGCGTGCCAAGGCGTCGAGTCAGGTCGCGCGGCGCCTGGTCGGCTACCTCGCGCCACACAAGAAGACCTTGTGGCTCATCCTCGGGCTGGTGATCGTCGCGTCGCTCGGCCAGGCGCTCGGTCCGATGTTGATCGGCCGCGCCCTCGACAAGGCGGTCGGGCAACGCGACACCGGCGCCTTGCACGTCACCGTGCTCGAGCTGCTCGGCGTCTACATCGGCGCTTTCTTCGCGTCCCGCACCCAGTTCGTGTTGATGGGCACGCTCGGCCAGCGCACGTTGGCGGCCCTGCGCAGCGACATCTTCAAGACATTGCAGCGCATGTCGCTGCGCTTCTTCGACAAGCACCCCGCGGGCGACCTCATGTCGCGGCTGGTCAATGACACCGACGTGTTGAACCAGCTCTTCTCGCAGGGTCTAGTGCAGGTGCTCGGCAGCCTCTTCGGGCTGATCGCGATGTCGGTCCTGATGTTGGTGCTGGACTGGCGCATGGCGCTCATGGGCTTCACGGTGATCCCGCTGATGCTCGGCGTCACGATGTGGTTTGCACATGCGTCGCGCAAGGCGTTCAGGAAGACGCGTGAGGCGATCGGCGACGTGTCGTCGGAAATCCAGGAAGAAATTGCCTCGGTCAAGGTCGCCCAGGCCTTCAATCGCACCGCCGAAAATCAAGACCGCTTCCGCGTTCGCAATGCCCACAATCGCGACGCGAATATCGCCGCTGTGCGCGTCACATCGGGCTTCACCCCGATGGTCGATGTGATCGCCACGCTCGCGACCGCGCTGGTGATCGGCTACGGCGCGTGGCTAGCAATCCATGGCGAGACGACCATCGGTGTGGTCGTCGCGATGCTGACCTACGTGCAGCAGTTCTTCCGTCCCCTCCAGGTCCTGACCAGTTTCTACACCACGACCCAGGCTGCGCTCGCCGCGTCCGAGCGCATCTTCGAGCTGGTCGACACGCCCAGCGATATCATCGACGCACCCGACGCGAAGGAGCTGCCGCCGATTAGAGGCCGGGTCGAGCTCGACCACGCCATCTTCTCGTACGGCGGCGCGAAGAGTGGGCAGAAGAACCAGATCCAGGATGTCACATTCATCGCCGAGCCCGGCCAGACGATCGCCATCGTCGGCCCGACTGGGGCTGGCAAGACGACCCTCGTCAACCTCATCGGCCGCTTCTACGACGTGTCCGCGGGCGCCGTCCGCATCGATGACCACGATGTGCGTTCGGTCACGCGCGAGAGCTTGCGTCGCCAGATGGGCGTCGTGTTGCAGGACAGCTTCCTGTTCTCCGGGACCATCGCCGACAACATCCGTTATGGCCGCCTCGACGCGACCGATGCCGAGGTCGAAGACGCGGCCCGTGCCGCCAATGCGCACGACCTGATCATGCGCTTGCCGCAAGGCTACGCGACCCCTCTTGGCGAGCGTGGTGGCAATCTCAGCCAGGGCCAACGCCAATTGCTGGGGATCGCGCGCGCGCTCCTGGCAGACCCGCGCATCCTCATCCTCGACGAGGCCACCGCCAGCGTCGACACCCGCAGCGAGCAGCTCATCCAGGCCGCCCTGAAGAAGCTGCTCGCCGGTCGCACCGCCTTCGTCATCGCCCATCGCCTGTCGACCATCCGCGACGCGAGCTGCGTGCTCGTGATGCAGGCCGGCCGGATCGTCGAGCGCGGCACCCACGACGCGCTCATCGCCCAGGGCGGTCTCTACGCGGAACTCTACCGGCGTCAGTTCCGCGAGTCGCCCGACGCGCCGGTTGCAAGCGCGGCGGCCGAAGCGGTGGTCTGAGAGCGTTCGGCGAGGTGGGGAAAGTGCGTCTCGGCTGGCAACTCGATGCCGAATTGTTCTGCCAATATCGTCAATAGTTCTGAGGCGCTGCCGATCACCAGCGACTCGGCCGCGCCATTGGTGACGCGCCGCGTGAGCACGTCGTCGAGCAGCGTCAGGCGACCGTCGGGCGTCGCACGCGCCGCCATCAGGCGGTCGCGAAAGTGCGAGCGCGGATGGGTGCTGGTGAACCAGTTGCCGAGCTCACGATCGATCTCCGGCATCGGCTCGAGCGTGAACTCGCAGACGTCAGCCCACACATCGCCCAGCAGCGCCTGGTGAAACAGGCGCGCATGGGGCGCGCGCAGCCACGGGTGGGCTCTGTCGAAGTCGGACCAGTCGCCGTCGGCGACGAGGCGGCGCGTCTCGTGGGGCGTGGGTTGTTCGACATCGATCGCAAGCCGCAGCGCGGCGGTCGGTGACAGGCCACCGACGCCGACGTCGGCGAGCCATGAGGCGCCGTCGAGCTCGACCCGCAAGAAGACGTGGGTGCGTGGTGGCGTGAACTCACGCGCACGCTGGATCCGCACGCGCGCGCTGATCGGCGTCGCGTCGAAGCCGAGCCCGGTGAGCACGCGCAAGAGCAGCGTGTTGTGCTCGAAGCAGTAGCCGCCGCGCCTGCGCGTCACGAGCTTGTCGGCGATGGCGTCGATGTCGAGGTCGATGCCGCGCCCGAGCAGCACGTCGATGTTCTCGAACGGGATCGCTTTTATGTGGGCCAGCACGATGGCGTCGAGGGTCGCGAGCATCGGGGTGCGCGGGCCGTCGTAGCCGATGCGGTCGAAGTAGGCGTCGCTGTCGAACAAGATGCAGTCCTTCGAGCTCGGAGACTCGTTGTCACCTGCCTGCCCGGATAGCACGCTTGGCCGTCGACGACCATGACACCAAACGCTGTCGCATTAGATTGACACCAAGCGGTGTCACACTTAATTGTGACTCAGCGGCGAGTGCCGCACAACGCGCTGCTCGCCAGAGGAGCAGGTATGTCGCCATCCGTTCAATGGATTCTCGTTCCGCTTCCGACCTCGAGGCGCGGCAGCACGCGCTCGGGCTGGAGCTCGATGCGCTCAAGGCGCGCACGTTCGCACGCGCACGTTCGCACGCGCACGTTCGCACGCCTCGGGGCCGAGGACGTGCGCTACGTGAAGCGGCTCGATCGGCTGTCGAGGTCGCTCGAGCTCGTCGGCCGCACGCTCATCCATGTGAGCCTCGACCCGCTGACGTGGAGTGCCGGCGTCATGGCGCTGTGGTTGCACAAGCAGCTTCAGGCCACCGAGATCGGCCACGCCGCGCTGCACGGCGCCTACGACAAGCTGCCTGATGCTGAGGCGTTCGCGTCGAAGACGTTCGCGTGGGACGTGCCGGAGACGCTGCGCGACCTCTGCACCGCCGCGACGATCATCTGCGGCCACGTCGGACCCGAGGTCGCGAGCTGGCCGGAGGGCACCAAGTCGACGAGCCGCGGTGCCTGGTACGCGATGCAGATCGAGGCGACCAACAACTTCGAAGTGCCGCGTCCCGTCTCGATCCTGTGTGGCGGTCTCGCCAAGCAGATCGAGCACCACCTGTTCCCGACGCTGCCGCCCGAGCGCCTCCGCCAGATCGCTCCCGAGGTGCGCAAGATCGCGGAGCGACATGGCTTCCGCTATCGCAGCGAGTCGTGGGGACTGACCTTGAACAAGGCCCTGGGCCACGTCAACGCGCTCGCGGAATCAGAGGGTGCGCACGCGGTGCTGCGCGAGGTCGCATGAGCGACGGGCTCGAAGCGGATGTGCTAGCGTTCGACGCGATGACGACCGAGACCGCTGAAGCCGCGTGGACCATCGACGACCTCGGGCATGAGGCACAGCTCCCGACCCGCACCATCCGCTTCTATCAGGCGCGCGGGGCGCTGATGCGGCCGGAGATCCGGGGTCGCGTCGCGTTCTACGGACCGCCCCACGTCGAGCGGCTCAAGCTCATCGCACAGCTCCAGGACCGAGGGCTTCGCATCGAGGCGATCCGCGAGCTGGTCGCGCGCATCGACCGCGGTGAGCTCGACCTCGGGCAGTGGCTCGGCGTCGAACAACAAGTACAGTCGCCGTGGGCAGCCGGCGACCAGGCGCTGACCGTCGACGAGGCGGGGCTCTACGCGCTGGCCGGGACCGATCGTGCGGGCATCGTCGCGGCGCTGCTGCGGGCTCGCCTGGTGCAGCGACATGGCGATGTGTTCCTCGTGCCGAGCCCGTCGCTCATGGCCATTGCGCTGCGCTTCGAAGCGGCCGGGGTGAGCCTCGGGGTCGCGGCGAAGGCGGCCGAGGTCGCGCACAAACACCTCGGCAAGGCCGTCAAGGAGTTGGTCGCGATGTTCGTCAAGGGCGGACGCGAGGGTACCGTCGCGTTCGAGGATCCGGAGACGTTGTTCGCGACGCTGCGACCACTCGGGACCGAGGCGATTGCGCTGATGTTCTCGCGCCAGATGGATCGAGCGCTGCGAAAGCTCGTGAGTGACGGTGGCCTCGGTGCGCTGGCGACGCGAAAGAAGACCGCGCGCGTCAAGGCTGCCAAGCCCATCCAGACGGAGCGTGTGCCGAAACGCGCATCGTCCTGATGTCACTTGACCGTTTGGCGCCGCGAGCCGAGCTTGCCGCGATGTCGATCTACAATCCTCGCGCATTGGGTCCTGTGTTCGAAGCCGGTGCGGTCGCTTTCCGGGTGTGGGCACCCTTCGCCGATCGCGTCGCGGTCGTCGGTGAGTTCAACGACTGGGACGCCAGCCGTGACGTGCTCGACAAAGACGAGACGGGCTGTTGGTCGGGACGCGTTGCAGGCGCGACGGACGGGCAGCGCTACCAATACGAGATCACCAACGGCGAGCGCACGATGCGGAAGAACGATCCGTATGCGCGCGCCCTCGACGACGGGACGAAGACCAGTGTTCTGCACGAGGATCGGCACGTGTGGCAGCACCCGGAGCCAGTGCTCGGACAACGCTCGGCCATCGTGCTCTATGAGATCCACGTCGGCACCTTCATCCGCTCCGCACCCGATCAGCCAGGCACGCTCGCCAACCTGCGCCGGAGCTTGCCGTACCTCGCGGCGCTCGGCATCGACGCGATCGAGCTGATGCCGATAAGCGCCTTCCCGACCGAGCTCTCGTGGGGCTACAACACGACCAACCCGTTCGCGATCGAGAGCTCCTACGGCGGACCCGAGGCGCTGCGCGAGCTGGTCGACGCGGCGCACGGTCTCGGCATCGGGGTGATCATCGACGTGACCTACAACCACCTCGGGCCGGCCGACCTCGACCTTTGGCAGTTCGATGGTTGGACCGAAAACGACATGGGCGGCATCTACTTCTACAACGACGCGCGCGCCTCGACCCCATGGGGCGACAACCGCCCCGACTACGGACGCGCGGAGGTGCGGCAGTACCTGCGCGACAACGCGCTGATGTGGTTTGACGACTTCAAGGTCGACGGACTCCGCCTCGACGGCACCAAGTACATGCGTGACGCGCAGGGGCAGGACCAGAGCCCCGCGAGCGAGCTGCCCGAGGGTTGGTCGTTGATGCAGTGGCTCAACGAGGAGATCCACGCCCACTTCCCCCACGCGCTGACGATCGCCGAGGACATGGCGGACAACGCGTGGCTCACCAGGTCGACCGGCGAAGGTGGCGCCGGCTTCGATGCGCAGTGGGACGTGGGCTTCGTGCATCGCGTGCGCGCGGCGGTGCAAGCACCCCTCGACGAGCAGCGCAGCATGGCGTCGGTGGCGGCCGCGATCCTCGGTGTCAGTGGCGAGGGGGCGCACCAGCGCGTCGTCTACAGCGAGTCACACGACGAGGTCGCCAATGGGCGCGCGCGCGTGCCGAGCGAGATAACACCCGATGACCCGGCGAGCGCGCTTGCGCGCAGACGCTCGATGCTGGCCGCGACCATCGCGTTCACGACGCCTGGCATCCCGATGCTCTTCGCGGGCCAAGAGGTGCTCGAAGATGGCTGGTTCAGGGACGACGTCGCGGTCGACTGGACCAAGCTCGCCGCGTTCCCAGACGTTCACCAGTTCTATCGGGGACTGATTGCACTGCGCCAAGACACCGACGGCGCCCGCGGCCTGAGCGGCCAGTTCGTCAACGTGTTCGAGGTCGACGACAACGCCAAGGTGATCGCCTACCACCGCTTCGCCGAAGGTGGACCCGGCGATGACGTGGTCGTCGTCGCGAACTTCGGCAGCGACGCGTCGAGCTATCGCGTCGGGCTCCCGCGTGGAGGTCTCTGGCGCGTGCGCCTCGACACCGGTGGCGGCGCTGGGCGCGAGCTCACCAGCGACGACCAACCCTGGCAGGGCCTCGGCGCATCGGCCGAGGTGCAGCTCGGCGCTTACGCGATCGTGGTCTTGTCGTTCGTCGGTTGAGCCTGTGGCGATCCACCTTTGAACGCGTGCACGTGCAGCGCGAGGCGCCCGAGGAACGGGGCCGCGAAGCCGAGGAACGCGGCCTTGCGAAGCGGGTGCACATCAGCGCAAGCAAGCCGGCGATGGGCGATGAGCCAAGGACGTCGGCGTCGAACCGTCCGCGCGCGACGGTGTCGGACGCGAAGAAGCTGAGCACGCTGACCCCGATACCGTGGGCCCGGACCAGCGCGACCGCGTTTGCTGGTCGCCTCGTCGGGCGTGGCGAGGGACAGGTCGGCTATTGGACCGCGGCGAGCACATCGGCCGCATGGGTCGAGGGATCGACCTGCAGCCACAGCGCCTCGATGCGCCCATCCTTGCCGATGAGGAACGACTGGCGCGCGGTCATGCCATTGCCGATGAGCGGCACGTGGAAGGCGGTCGCGAGCTCGGCGCCCGCGTCGACGACCAGCGGGAAAGGCAGGTTGTGCTTTTCGATGAACGCCCTGTGCGAGTCCGCATCCTGGACCGAGACGCCGAAGACCTGGACCCCGGCCGCGGTGAGATCGGCGGCGCGGTCGCGCAGGCCCTGAGCTTCGACCGTGCAGCCCGGCGTGTCGTCCTTCGGATAGAAGTAGATGAGCGCGCGCGAGCCACGCAGGGCGGAGAGCACCACCAACTTGCCATCGTGCAGCGTGAGCGTGACGTCCGGCGCGGGGTCGCCGACCGCGAGCGGAGCGGCGGGTTCGGGTGCGGGCGTGGGCGTGGCGGCGGGCGCGGGCACGGGTTCAGCCGGCGTGGGTGCTGCGGCGGGCACGGGTGCGGGAGGCGCCTTGGTCGAGCAGGCGGCGAGGGTCGCGAAGAGGAAAGCGGTCGTGAGTCGGATGAACATGCGGCGCACCGTAGCACCATGTCAGCGACACGCGAAAGCGATGTGTAAGTTGCTCCGAGGGCGCGCGTTACCTCTGCATGGCACACCTATGACCAAATCGTCGACAACAGCTTCGAGTCGAGTCGCGACAAGCCACTGTCGACGTTCGCGGTCGATGTCGACACAGCGTCGTACTCGAACGTGCGGCGCTTCCTGAAGGAAGGTCGGCTGCCGCCCGCGGCCGCGGTGCGCCTCGAGGAGCTGGTCAACTACTTCGCGTACGCGCCGATGACCGCGGCCGAGGGTCACACGCTGGCGGTCGCGGGCGATGTCGCCCCGTGTCCGTGGCAGCCGGAGCACCTGCTGGCGCGCGTTCGCGTCGGCGCGCCGCCGGCCGTCGGCCGAGGCAAGCCGCGCAACATGGTGTTCCTGGTCGACGTGTCCGGCTCGATGTCGGACGCCAACAAGCTGCCGCTCTTGCGCTCGAGCCTCGCGAAGCTGGCCATGACGCTCCGTGCCCGTGACCGTGTCGCGCTGGTCGTCTATGCGGGCGCGGCCGGTGTTTGTCCTCGCGCCGACGCGCGGCGATCGGCATGACGAAATCATCGCCGCGCTCGATGATCTTCGCGCGGGGGGCTCGACCAACGGCGCGGGTGGCATCGTCGAGGCCTACCGCTTGGCGCGCGAGAGCTTCGTCGACGACGGCGACAACCGCGTATTGTTGGCGACCGATGGCGACTTCAACGTCGGCGTGTCGAGCAACGGCGAGCTGATTCGCCTCATCGAAGAACAGAAGAAGAGCGGCGTGTTCCTGACCGTGCTCGGCTTCGGCAACGGCAACTATAACGACGCCGGCCTCGAAGCGCTGGCCGACCACGGCAACGGCAACTATGCCTACATCGACTCGCAGGCCGAGGCCGACAAGTTCCTGGTCGACGATGGCGGCGCAAACCTCGTAACAGTCGCGCGCGACGTGAAGATCCAGGTCGAGATGAACCGGCGCCTGAGCTCACGCTATCGCCTGCTCGGCTACGAGGACCGGGCGCTGCGCGACGAGGCGTTCGTCGACGACGCGGTCGACGGCGGCGAGGTCGGGCCCGGGCGTGTGGCCACGGCGCTCTAAGAATTGGTGCCCGCCACATCTGGTGAAGCTGACGCGATCCCGCTTCGCTATCAGGAGCCGCGCGAGGCGACGCTCGCTGCAGCCAGCGAGCTGTTCACTGGGCGGAAGCTGCGGGCGTCGACGACGAGCGGCGGCTGGAGCTGGTCGCGCTGGTGCGCGACGCACGCAAGCTCGGGCGTTGAACGACGTGCGGAGGAGAGCGAGGTGAGTGCTGACCGTTGATCCCGAGTGACTGCGCCTCGAGCGCGGCTATGTCGAAGACACGCGGCGCGGCGACCGCGATGCCTTCGGCGCGCTCTCTCGCGCGCTCTCTGGGCGACTCTACCAGAGCGTCTTGTTGCCGCGCCTCGGGGCGTAGCCCCTTGCCATCGGGTGCACGGCCGCGTTGCAGCGCGACGATCGGCCGCGCCTCGGCCTCGAGTCGGCGCGATGGCAGCTTGCCGAGCACGTCCTTGAACGCGAGCGCGTCGCTCCATTTGGAGGTGCTGCCGGAGAGCACGCTCGACAGGTCGGGGGCGAGGGCTATCGCTTCGCCGTCGATGACGCGCAGCAGGTTGCCCTCGAGGTCATAGATACGCGTGTCGTCCGCGAGGTAGAACGCCAGCGACTTCGAATCTCTCACGATCTGAACGCGGCCGCCGGCGTACCTGGTCTCGGCCCTGCCGAGTTCGCTGCGGCCAGCGCGAGGTCGACCAGCGTCGTGCCATCGAGGCGTGGTGCGGCGAGGAAGGGCCATCGCAGCTCAGCGCGATCGGCAGGTCGGCGCTGATCTTGTCGGCCTTGTTGGCGTGCTGCTCGACGAAGCCGGGCGTCGCGTCGTGCAGGGTGACCGCCTGCGACGCGAAGTCACTCCGCATCGGCAGGCCCGTGAGGCACCGAGTGTTCTGGCTGCAACCAGCGCAGACGTGACTTGCGTCCCGCCATCCTCGCAGGCGACTCGCGTCGAAGCGTCGCCTGGGGCAGGGTGGCGTCCATGTCGCGTCACCCCATCGCATCGATGCTCTTCGTCTGCGGGCTCCACTCATCGTTCGCGTGCAGCGACGCGACATCGGCTGATGTACTCGACCGCGACGCAAGTATCAGCGATCTCGCGCCGGACGTGGGCGAAGACGCCGCGCCCGATGTGCCTGATGTCAATGCGCATATTTGGTTAGATATTAGACCGGATATTGCTGCCGATATTTCAATCGATATTGCAGACACCACCTCGCCCGTGACCGCGACGATCGTCTTCCCGCCTTCGTCCGCGACCACCGCCGCGTCCATCATCGTTCGCGGCACCGCGTCGCCGTCGGTCATCGCCGTCGCCGTCGCCAGCGTGGCCGCCACCAGCGACGACGGCTATCGCCATTGGTCGGCCGACGTCCCGCTGGCACTCGGTGGCAATCTCCTGTCGATAGACCTGACGACCGCCGCGGGCAAGACTCACCTCGGCGCCACCGTCGACATCGAGCGCTTCACCAGCGAAGTCGGCCTCGTCCGCGGCAGCGGCGACTTCCCCGGCCGTGCCCTCGGCCTCGGTTGGGACGCGGCTTCGCGACGCGCGCTCGCGAGTGACGACGTCGGCGATGGCCTCTACGCGATCGATCCCCCGACCGGCCTGCGCACGGTTCTCTCGAACAGCGAGTCGAGCGACGGACCTGGCAGCGGCTTCGCCATCGTGCGCCCGACCGTGCTCGCGGCCCGCGGCTCGACCGCCTGGGTGGCCGACCCGCCGCTGCTCATCGCGATCGACCTCGCGAGCGGTGACCGCACCGTCGTGCCCGGCCCCGAACTCGGCGACATCAGCGGCGTCGCCCTCGACCCCGCCAACGCCGACCACCTGTTGGTACTGACCTCGACCAGCCTCGTGCGCCTCGACCCCGCGAGTGGCAATCGCACCGTCGTCAGCTCCGACAGTGTCGGCAGAGATCCCGCGCTAGCCGACGCGGTCTCGCTCGCGGTCGACGACCAGGGCCTCGTCGCCTATGTGCTGCGCGTCTATCAGGACGTCGTGATAGCGGTCGACCTCGCGACCGGGGCACGCTCCCAGATCCTCGCTGCAGGCGGCACACCGCGCTTTGACGACCCTCATCACATTGTCTGGTTCGAAGGCGCCTTGTTCGTCTGGAACGTCGACCAGCTCGTGCGCATCGACCCGGCCACCGGCAGCAAGACCCTGCTCGCCGGTGCCGGCCTGCCGCTCATCAGCCCGTACGGCGTCACCGCGTCGCCGCTCGGTCTCCTCGCAATCGACTATGTGCCCGAGTGGGAGACCGGCCCCGAGCGTGCACCGCTCTTATTCGCCATCGATCCAGTCGTCGGCACCCGCGTCGTGCTGGCCCGCTAGCGGCCGATTTGCGCGCCGCAAATCAGCAGCGAATATCTCTGTTTACCGCGGAGTAGACGTTCGGGCCGCAAGCTGTTAGCCCTTGAGCTTATGGTCCAGCAAACCGCGCGTCACGATTCGACCTCCGCTTCATCAACAGCAGGAGCCGCTCCTGTCCAACGAACAAGCGCAGGCGCCGTTCGGGGCGCGATGCGTGGCAAAGGCGCGGACGAGCAGAGCGCGCTGGTGGGGCCGGTGCAGCAGCGTCACGAGCCGAGGGCAAAGCCGATCGATGGGTCGGTACAGATGCGTGTCCCGCCGGCGGTGCGCGCAACGTGCAGCGCCTCGGCGAGACGCCTGTGGAGAACAGCGGCGCGAGCGCGACGCCACACGCGGATGCCGCGCTGGGGCACGTGAACGCCAACCCGATCGAGACCGGAACCAATGCGGAGAACGCGCCGCTCGTACTGACTGAGCGGGCCGACGACGTACGGGGCATACGTCACGCATATCAAGTCGACCTTCGCGGCGGAGCTTGCGGAGATCGCGACCATCACCGCCCAGATGAAGGAGAAGGACAAGGCGGCCCAGGCCGACGACGCCAAGCTCAAGCTCGATGCGGAAGAGCTGAACTGGTACGACCACGAGCTGCGCGTGATGGGTAGGAGCATCGAGGAACTTGCCAGTGTGCAGCAGCAGCGCAATGGAGCGCTCGAGCAGATGAAAGGGTACCAGGGCATGACCATGGACGAGCTGCACGCAGCCGCCACGGCGATCATCGCCAAGTACGAGGACAAGACGCAGGTCCGCAAAGCTGACAAGGCCCAAGCCTCGCCAAGCGTGGCGTCGCGCCCGCGCGGCTGCGCATCGCTCCGTTCGATGCGGCCAAGGTCGTCGCCAGCGAGGGACGCCGCGTCGATGTGCAGGCCTGCGCGCTTGGCGAAACCTGTCCGTGAGCTCGCTCAGTTGATCTCGGCGGCGCCAGGCGGTTGACCGTCGGGGCAGCGAGCGACTATTTAGCTTCAGTCAGTCAGATCAGATGTCGCTGCTTGCTGCCCTCTACTGTCGCCGGAGCGCTGAATGTCCAACGTCCTCACCGAGCGTCGCGCGGAGGCGCGCACCAACTCAGCGCCGGTTGCTGCTCCGGCCGCGACCGCGGTGCAACTGAAGAGTGCCTTGCGCGGCGCCGACCTCGCTCGCTGAAGAAGATCCTGAAGGCCGCGAAGCTCACCAGCGCCACCATCACCAGCGGCGCCCGCAGCGCGGAGAAGCAGGCCGAGGCGATGTACAACAACACCGTGGCGACATGCGCCGCCGCTCAAAAAGGCGCTCTACGGCAACCCCGGCGACAAGGTCATCGGCGTCTACATCTCGGAGCACAAGGCGGGTAAGTCAGCCGCCCAGATCAAAGCCGCGATGCGCGAGAAGATCATCGAGCTCGGGCCCGAGACGGTCTCGAAGCACTGCAGCGAGACCCACGACACCATCGACGTCTCGAACGGCTCCATCACCGACGGCGCGGCCTTCAAAGTCGCGCTGAACACGGCGCTGGCGGACGGCGACATCTCGAAGTTCATCCCGCCCGGCGGCGGTGAGCCGGCCTACCACATCGAAAAACCCAAATAGCAGATCAGATCCCGAGCTGGTGCCATAAGAACGCGAACGCCAGCGACGACAAGTAGGTCCGCTGACCGCTGTCGGCAGCGCCGCCGTGGCCGCCTTCGATGTTCTCGTAGAAGAGCGCATCGTGGCCCTGCTCGCGCATGCGTGCCATCATCTTGCGTGCGTGCCCGGGATGCACGCGGTCGTCGCGTGTCGAGGTGGTGAACAGCACGCGCGGATATCGCACGCCAGTCTTTACATTCTGATATGGCGAGTATTTCGCAATCCACTCCCACTCTGCCGGCACACTCGGATCGCCATATTCGTCCATCCACGACGCACCCGCGAGCAGCTGTGAATAGCGCTTCATGTCGAGCAGCGGCGCCTGGCACACGACCGCGCCGAAGAGCTCGGGCCGCTCGGTCATCATCACGCCGACCAACAAGCCGCCGTTCGAGCCGCCGAGGATCCCGAGCTTGGCGGGGCGCGTGACCGCGCGCGCGATGAGGTCTTCGGCGACCGCCGCGAAGTCGTCGTAGGCGCGCTGCCGATTCTGCTTCATCGCCGCCTGGTGCCAGGCCGGTCCATACTCGCCGCCGCCGCGCAGGTTGGGCACGACATAGACCCCGCCGCGCTCGATCCAGGCCGCGCCGGTCACCGCGTCGTAGCCCGGCGTGAGCGAGACCTCGAAGCCGCCATACCCTTCGATGAGGGTCGGGTGACTGCCATCGAGTACGAGGTCCTTCTTGGCGACCTGGAAGTACGGCACGCGCACGCCGTCGCGCGACGTCACGAAGTGCTGGCTGACCTCGAGGTTGCTGGCATCGAAGAACGCGGGCGCACGCTTGAGCACCTCCTTCTTGTTGCTCTTGCCGAGCACGAGGGTCAGCGAAGTTGGCGCGACGAAGCTGTCGTCGGTCATCAGGTAGTCGTCGCCCTCGTCGGCGTCCCACGCGAAGGTCGAGAAGCTCGCGAGAGGAGGCATCGGCACGGGCTCGCGCCGCCAGCCGGACTTGGCATGGGTCCACATGAAGAGCGCGTTGTGCACGTCCTCGAGCTCGTTGACGAGCACGCCAGTCTTCAGACCCACGGCCGCCGAGAGGGCGCTGTTCGGACGCGGTGTGAAGAGCGCCGCGAAGCCGTCGCGCTTGCCAGCCATGAAGCCGGCGGCGTCGTGCGCGATGAGCGATCCGGCGGGCCATGTCTTGCCCGAGACAGTCCAATCCGAGCGCAATGTGACCAGCACCTGGTCGTTCCAGAACGTCACGTCGGCGTCGGTCGGCTTGTCGATCTTCTTCAGCCCGTCAGCCTGGATCACATAGGCGTCGTTGGTGAAGAACGTCGGCGCGACCGTGACGACATCGCGCACCTTGCCGTGGTCGTGGTCGCGCGATGCGACGACCTCGATGTCGCTCGCTTTGCCCTCGATGATCGTGGTCGCGCTCGCGAGTGGCGTGCCGCGCTTCCACTCCTTCGCGATGCGCGGGTAGCCCGAGTCGGTGAACGAGCCTGGGCCGAAGTCGGTGCCGACATAGACGGTGTCGAAGTCCTTCCAGCCGATCGCCGACTTCGCCTCGGGCAGGTTGAACCCATCGGCTACAAACGCCTTCTTCTCGACGTCGAACTCGCGCACGACGACCGCATCGGCGCCACCGCGCGAGAGTGACAACAAGCAGCGCTCGTACTTTGGATAGAGGCAGTCCGCGCCCTGCCACACCCAGCTCTCGTTTTCACTCTTGCCGAGGGCGTCGAGGTCGAGCAGGACCTCCCACTTCGGCGCCGCCTTCTTGTACTCGGCGAGCGTCGTGCGGCGCCAGAGGCCGCGCGGGTGCGCCTCGTCCTGCCACAGATTGACGAGGTATTTGCCGCGCTTGGCGACCCACGGGATCTTCTCCTTCGAGTCGAGGATCGCGAGGATGCGCGCGCGCATCGCAGCAAATCCGGGGACCGCCTCCAGCTCGACGGTCGACACCGCATTCTGCGCCTTGACCCAGGTCATCGACCGCTCGCCAGTGACGTCCTCGAGCCACATATACGGGTCTTCCACGACCGCGCCGGGCCCATCCAACGTCGGGTTCGGCGGAGCACTTGGAGTCATCTCCTTTTCGGAGCTGCTCGCGCAGGCGGCGAGCGAGAGTGACAGAACGACCGAGCCGAGCGTCTTGTGGATTTCCATGGCCCGCCGTACCGCACCGCGCCCACGCGGTAAAGTGCAGGGTTTCACGGCAAATGACTCACTTGCAACCGTTCGGGGGCCGTGGCCACTGACCTCGACATGACTCGCTCATCGCTGTCCGTGTCGCCTCGAGTGCAGCGACGACAAGGTCGATGTCGCGGCGCCAACGTCGAGCGTTAGACGGTCGACTGGGCCTTCACCAACGAAGGCCTGCGCTTCGATGCGCCGAGGGTAAGCTCGCCCTCGACGCCGAGGTACCCGTCGCGGGCACCCCGACCTTCGCTGAATTCCTGGCCGCTGGCTTCGAGCTGGCGCCCGAATAGCCGTGGGTCAGTGCCCCATCTCCACATTGCCGCCCCGCGGCGGTCGCCCGAGCAACAGGATCAGCGGCAACATCGAGAAGACGCAGAGCGCGACGAGCCAGAACGTATCGCCGAACGCCATCACCGAGGCCTGGCGCATGACGGCACCTTCGAGCGATGCCAGCGACGCGTGCTGGGCGTCGATCATCGCCATGCCCTTGCTCATGAACAGCTGCGCGAGCGACCCGATGCGCGATAGCACCGCCGGATCGTTCGACGCGAGGTGCTCGCTTATCACCGCCGAATGGAACGCGATGCGCTGGGTCAGCATGGTCGATAGCAGCGCCACGCCGATCGAGCCGCCGAGCTGGCGAGTAAGGTTGAAGAAGCCCGATGCGTCCGCGACCTCGTTGCGCGGGATCGGCCCGAGCGTCGCCATGTTGAGGGGCAGGAACATGAACACCATGCCCGCCCCACGCACGAGCAGCGGCCAGAAGAAGTCGCCCTCACCGGTCTGGGTCGTAAGCGGCGTCAGCGCGAACAAGGTCGAGCCCAGGATCACGCAGCCGATCGCCAACCCGAGGCGTGGATCCAACTTGCCCGACAGCAGCTTGCCCGCGATGGGCATCATGAAGCCCGCCGCCAGCGCGCTCGGTAGCAACATGTTGCCGACCTGTTGCGCGTTCATGCCGATGATCTGCTGACAGAAGATCGGGATCGAGAAGAGCGCCCCGTAGAGCGCGATGCCGACCGAGACCGAGATGATCGAGCCCGCCCACAACGAGCGATGTCGCAAGACGCGCAGGTTGACGATCGGCTGGTCGGTCGTGAGCTCGCGCCACACGAAGAGGGTCAGGCCGATGACCGCGACCGAGGCCAACGCCACCATCTCGAGCGAGTCGAACCACTCGTTGCGATTGCCCTCTTCGAGGAAGGTCTGGAGGCAGCCGAGGCCAGCCGCGAGAAAGCCGATGCCCCACCAGTCGACGCGGCTCGTGCGCGCCACGTCACGTGGCTTGTCCTTGGGCAACGTGGTCGCGCACAGGAAGATCGCGAGCGCGCCGATCGGCAGGTTGACGAAGAAGATCCAACGCCAGTCGACATTGGTCACGAGGAAGCCACCGAGCGTCGGGCCGATCGCCGGGCCCGAGATAACGACGATGCCGAAGAATGCCTGGGCCATCGCGGCCTGTGATGGCGGGAACGTCTGGAACAGGATCGCCTGCGCCTTCGCGAGCAGACCACCACCCATCAACCCCTGCAGCACGCGCGAGACGATCAGCATCGGCAACGACGTCGCGAAGCCGCACAACATCGACGCCGCGATGAAGCCCACCAGCGAGAAGATGAAGTAGCGTTTTTGCCCGAAGCGATGTCCGAGCCACGCCGACAGCGGCAGGATGATGACGTTCGCGACCGCGTACGAGCTGACGATCCAGCTCGTCTCCGAGATCGTCGCGTTCAGCGAGACCGCCATGTCGGTCAGCGCCACGTTGACTATCGATGTATCGACGACCTCGAGCAGCGCGCCCAGCGCTACTGCTACCGCCACCGCCCACTTGTTGACCGCGGGCACCGCCATCACCGGCATCACCGGCATGCGCGGTCCCGCGGAGACAGCGCTACTCGACATGTGCGGTCACCGACGTCGCAGCCCGCGGCGTCCAGCTTCCAGCTCGCGTGTTGACGGTCACCGACACCGACAGGCCGGGTCGCAACGCGACGCCCTCGGGCACCTTGGTGAGGCGCACGCGTGCCGGTACCCGCTGCACGACCTTGGTGTAGTTGCCGCTCGCGTTGTCCGGCGGCAACAGGCTGAAGCGCGCACCGGTGGCGCCCGCGAGCGAGTCGAGCTCACCGGCGATCGCGGCATCGGGGAAGGCGTCGATCTCGATCTTCACGACCTGGCCCTCCCGCATCTCTTGAAGCTGGGTCTCCTTGAAGTTCGCGGTCACCCAGAACTCGTCGGTGACCAGCAGGCCGACCGCCTGACCCGGCGCCAACATCTGCCCAACCGCGACCGACTTCTTCGACAGGACCCCATCCTGCGGCGCGCGGATGGTCGCGTACTCGACGTCCAATGCGGCCACATCCCGCGCCGCCTTCGCCACCGCCACGTCCGCCTGAGAAGCGGCCGCGCGGGCCTTCGCCTGAGCGTCGAAGGTGCCGAGGTCCTTGGTCTGCTCGACGCGTGCATTGGCCTCGCCGATCCGCGACTGGAGCTTCTCGACGACTGCCCGCTGAGACGCGAGGTGGGCCTTTGCCGCCTCGAGGTTCGAGCCCGCGACCTGTGCCCGGGTCTTCGAGGTCTGCAGCGTCGCCTCCGATACGACACCTTCCGAATGGAGCTGGGCATCACGGTCGCGGTCGACCCTGGCCTGTGAGGCAGCGGCCTCGGCCGCCTTGACCGCGGCGCTCGCTTCGGCGAGCTGGGTGCGGGCAGCGGTCACTTCAGAGGCCGCCGAGATGCGCGAGGCCGACGCGACATCGAAGTTGCCAGCGGCGTTGGTGTTGGCGACGCGCGCGTCGACTTCGGCCGTGGCGGCCTTTGCTTCGGCAGCCTTCACGGCAGCTTCGGCTTGCGCGAAGCGCGCCTTGGCGGCGGTGTCGTCGATGAGAGCGAGCACGTCGCCCTTCTTGACGCGCTGGTTGTCGGCTACCCGGACCTCGACCACGATGCCGCCGACGCGGGTCGGCACGGGCACAATCTCGGACTCGAGCTGTGCGTTGTCGGTCGACTGGAGTCCGCGATGGGAGATGATCTCGAAGGCCGCGACGCCGCCGCCAATCACAATGATCGTGAGCAGGATCGTGAGGCTCTTCTTCCCTTTCTTGGGCTTTGCGGGAGCTGCAGTCTCAGATGAAGGCGTCGCGCTCATGATGTCTTCCTTGGGCTCGTTCCCGGAAACTGGCTCTGGGCTTGGTCCGCAGGGGCCAGAGCAGCAGTGCTCTGGCGACGAGCGGTCGCCATAGTGAAGAACGGGTCCTTGAAAAGCAACAGGGAGTTGCCATAAGGTTCGGCCGTGTCGCGCACCGAATCCGAATCTGAAACCCAAACGCCGACCGCCCCGCCGAGCAGCGGCGCGCGGCGTACCGGCAACGTGCGCGCGGGTGGTCGCAGCGCGCGGGTCGTCGACGCCGTCTTGCGCACGGCCCTCGAGGTCCTCGGTGAGGTTGGCTACGACGGGCTTCGTGTCGAGGAGGTTGCGCGTCGCTCCGAGGTCAACAAGACCACCATCTACAGGCGCTGGTCGACCCGCGAAGCGCTCGTACGCGAGGCATTGATGACGCTCACGCGCGTGCCCGAACCACCGATCACCGGCGACATCCGCGATGACATGCTCGCCCACGTTTCAGCCGGCGTCGCCTGGCTCGGTACCCCCGTCGGTCGCGGCATCGCGCATCTCTTGATGAAGGGCGACCCCGGGGGCGAGCTGCGCAGCATCATCGGCGAGCTGCGCGAGGGCCTCATTGCGCGTCGCGTCGCGATGCTCGATGCGGCCGTGGCGCGCGGCGACCTGCCCGTCGGCACCGACTCGCACCTGGTCGCGACGACCATCCATGCCGGCGTGTACTCACGCCTCGTGCGCTGGGGCGAAGTGCTGAGCCCGGCCGTGGTCGAAGGTGTCATCGACCTCGTGCTCGCCGGTGCTCGCGCCGGTGGTGCCGTTGTGCGCCCCACTCGCAGCGTCGCCCCGGACGTCGCATAGACCTCCGCGCCTCCGGGATTGTTTCCCGCCCGCGCCGCGACGTGACATAGAGCGCCGCGTGACAAATAAACCCGGCCTCGGCCACGACGGTTCTCTCGACTATCACCATCGGATGCTCTCCGACTCGCATCGCGTGTCGGCGTATGACCGCGCCCTGCGGGCGTTGGTCAAGCCAGGTGACGTCGTGCTCGACGCGGGTGCCGGGACCGGCGTCCTGGCGATGCTCGCCGCGCGCGCCGGGGCGGAGAGGGTCATCGCGGTCGAGTCGATGGACGTCGCCAACCTCGCGCGTGCCCTGGTCGCGCACAATGGCCTGGCCGAACGGGTCGAGGTCGTGCGCGATGACCTGCGCGCCCTCTTCCCGATGACCCAGGTCGACCTCATCGTCTCGGACTGTATCGGCCGCTTCCTGGTCGATGATCAGATGATCGCCGCGATGCAGCGCGCGTTCACCTGGCTGCGTCCGGGCGGCCACGTCATCCCCGCCGACATCACGCTCATCGTGGCGCCGGTCGAGGCGCAGCACTTCGGCATCGTCGACAGCTTCACCGCTCCGATCCTCGGCCTCGACTACGCCCCGGCCGAGTATGTCGCGACCCACGGCGTGTGGGCCGGGGCCTTTGCTCCGTCAGCGATCCTGGCGGCGCCGCAGGACTTCGCGACCTGGCACCTGCCGGGTCCCGCGCCCGCGTTCGATCGCCAGTTCACCTTCACGTTCGAGCGCGCCGGTCGCCTGCGCGGCCTCGCTGGATGGTTCCGCGCGACGTTGGCACCGGGCGTCGTGCTCGAGACCGCGCCTGGTATCGAGACTCACTGGAACCAGGTTTTCTTTCCGCTGCCGACGACCAACGTCGCTGCCGGCGACCGTATCGATGTGCGCCTCTTCTTGGAGCCGGGCGGCTACGAGCCGCTGTGGGCCCGCACCGGCACCATCTTTGCGAATGGCGTCCAGACTTCGTTCGACCTGCGCGTGAGCAGCGAGGACCTCGCGCCTTCCATACGGTGGCGTACGGAAGAAGGTGCGGCTGGCAAATCCGCCGACGATCTCAACGAGCTCGGTGTCGCCGCCTGGGCCGTCGGCAACCGCGAGCGCGCCCGGGTCTGCTTCGAAGACGCCGCGATGGCGCTCGCACCTCGTGAAGAGATCGACGGCCTGTGGGAGAACATCGGCATCGCCCGCCATGGCGCGGGCGATTGGCTAGGTGCTATCCAGCCGCTCTTGCGCGCACTGGACGGCAACCTCACGAGCCGCGAGCAATCGCTGCGGCTCCTGGTCGACGCCTGCATGCGCAGCACCCAACAGGTCGACGGCGCCCGCTACCTCACCTTGTACGAGGCAACCTTCGGGCCCCACCCCGCCGGCTGGGCGAAGTAGCGGCCCGTAGGTGTAGAGCCGAATTTGCGAAGGAGTCGCCGGGCGCGCCGGCCTCCAGCAGATCGCGCGCTGGTCGCCGCGATTCTGGCCGGAGCCTATCAGCGCGAAGTTGAAGAGCACTGGCGCACGGCGCCGCGCGGAACTCGTCTTCATTGTTCGCGCTCTCGAGCGCGTTCTCGTCGTCGGCGCCCTGCTGCATCACGATGAACTGTCCTTTGCCGCGCCAGCCGGCCACCTGAGGGTGGGGTGCACTCAGGTGAAGATGATCTGCGCGCCGACGCTGAGATCGTAGAAGTCGCCGGCAGTGATGACGTCCTTGACCTCGGGCACCAGGTCCGATTTTTCGAGGCCCATCATCTCCATCGCGAGCTGGCAGCCGTAGAGTTCGCAGCCGGCCTCATTGAGGATCTTGAGCATCTCGCGCGCGGGCGGGATGTCGAGCTTCGTCATCTTCTTGCGCATCATCCTGCCGGCCAGCGCATCCATCCCGGGCAGGCCCGCGAGCATGGTCGGCATCGGGCTACTCGGGTTGCCGGCCATGTTCACGTGCAAGTGATCGACCTTGTCCTCGGTGATCGCGTCGAGCCCCCAGAACGTAAAGAAGACGATGGCTTCGATGTCGGACATGCGCGCGGCGTTGGCCAGGATGAGCGCCGGGTAGACCTGGTCGAGACCGCCGTGGGACACGATGATCGCGACGCGGCGGCGCGTGGCTTCGGCCGGGCGCTGGAAGAACGGGAACGGATTCGGGCTGGTCATTGTGGGCTCCGTAGCGACATGATTCAGAGACAACCGCCGGGCTTCGGGATGCCGGCGAGCATCGCCACCAGCACGCCCGGCTTGCCCGGGAACAAGGCGTAGAGATCGCGGACGGCGACGCCTGCGCCCGACGAGATGCGGCGGATATTGGGCGACGCACCAGCGGCGGCGTGGTCGGAGCGCGCCCAGTTGATGACCTGCCAATGCGCGTCGCTGAGCGTGAGCGGGATCATCGCCGCCAGCGCGTTGGCGAGCTCCGGCGTCCACCTGGACGGGTCGGTAAGGAAGCCGTCCGGGCCATAGCCTTCGGGCAAGGCGGCTGCGCCAGGGGCGCGCGCTGGGGCGTGTGTCGGCGCTGAATGAGGCGGGGGCGGCGCGTCGCTGATGGGCGCGGCGACCGGGCGCGCGCGGCGCGGTGCCAAGTGGCGAACCCACGCGGGCGGGCCCTCTCCCCCGGCGCCTGCATAGGCCGCGAGGCGCACCAGCGGCGGCTCGGACGGGGTCTTGCCGATGCGGTCGGCCGCGCGACCGACGTGCTTCAGCAGGGCCACCATCACGCCCATGCCCTTCTTTACCTCGGGATCCTTGCCTGCGCGCACGAGCCCCCACATGCCCTTGGGATCGGCCTCGTCGGCCTCGTGCATCGCGCCGGCGACCTCGTTGAGCATCGTCAGCGTGTCGGACTGGGTGAAGTTGCGCACTGTGTCGAGGATGCCGACGATCTGGTCGCCCAGGCGGCGCACGTCCTCGGGCCCATACGAGCGCACGACGCGATCGACCACGCGGCCCAGCTCATGCGCGAACGCGAAATAGCCAGCGCGCTCGAGCCCGTCGAGGCGTTCGACGACGCCGTCCATGGCCAGCCGGGTGAGTGGCGACAGCTCGCCCACGAACTCGTCGAGCGCGCTCTGGCGCTTGGCGATCTGAGCGAGCTGGGTCGTGATGTCATCGAGCTTGTGCGAGATGCTGGCGAGGGTCGCTTGCGCATGCGGCAGCTCCGGTGGGGTCGTGTTCATGCTGCGCTCCATTTTCCGGCCATGGACATGCGGTGGTCGATCGGCAGCTCGCGGCCCGCGAGGAGCACGTTCCAGTAGAGCCACTTGAAGCCGAGCTTGCCGATGTGGTTCGCGCGGCTCTCTTCGAGCAGCGTGAACGGACCCACGCCCGGCAGCGGAAAGCGGCCCGGCAGTGGCTCGGTGTCGTAGTTGAAGTCGATGAGCAGGGCGCGGTCGAAGCCGGTCTCGATGAAGCAGTTGGCGTGTCCATCGAAGTCGGGCAGCAGCGGTCGCCCGGCGATGTGGCGCAAGATGTTAGCGGTCAGCACTTCGGACTGGAAGTGTGCGACGGAGCCAGCCTTCGAGGTCGGCACATCGGTCGCGTCGCCGAGCGCGAAGATGTGCTCGTGGTGCTTGGTCTGCAGCGTGTGCTTGTGGGTCGGGACGAAGCCGGCGTCGTCGCCCAATCCCGAGCGCATGATCACCTCGCTGCCGGCGTGCAGCGGCACGGTCACGAGCAGGTCGTAGTCGAGCGTGCGCCCATCGTAGCAGTGCATTGCGCGCCGCTCGCCATCGACCTCGGACACCGCGAAGTTCGACTCCACGCGGATCTGCTTCTGGGTCAGCAGCCCCCCGAGCATCGCGGACGCGCGCGGCTTCGTGAAGGCGCCGTCGAGTGGGGTCGCATAGACGATCTCGGACTTGTTGCGCAGCCCGCGGCGCGTGAGGAAGGCGTCGATGAGGAAGGTCATCTCGAGCGGCGCCACCGGACACTTGATCGGCACGTCGGCGAAGTGCACGACGATGCGGCCACCGGCGAAGGACTCGAGCGCCGCACCGAGCGCTTCGGCGCCGTCCAGCGTGTAGAAATCGAAGATCGAGCGGCGCCAGCCGGCCCCGGTGAGACCGGGCGTATCCTCCGGCACGGTGCGGCTGCCGGTCGCGATGACGAGGATGTCCCACGCGAGCTGGCTGCCGTCGGCGAAGTGGACGCGACGACGTTCGGTATCCAGGTGGTCGACCGCCGCGAGGCGCACATCGACGCCCAAAGGCAAGGTGAGGCGCCGCGGGCGCACGAGGTCGGAGGCGCGATAGACGCCGAACGGCAGGAGCAAGAGCCCAGGCTGGTAGATGTGTTGGTCATCGCGGTCGACGACGGTGATGCGCCACGTCGCCGCGGGCAGCTCCCGACGGAGGCGCTGCGCCATGATGGTGCCGGCCGTGCCGGCGCCGAGGATGACAAGATCTTTCATGGGCGCCTCTCTGTCTGTGCGGCTCTGCACGGGTGCACGTGCGAAGGCGCACGTTGGTTGGATGGGACATTGGCGAGGTCGATGCACGCCATGCGGCGCCTGCGGCCGGCGAAGCGCTCGTCAGTGAAACGAGGACGCGCAGGTCCGTTCACGGAGCCCGCGCGACGGCAATTCTGCACGTACCTTGCCAAGTGGGTTGAGGCGTCAACGAACGAACGTGCGCCCCTCGCTGTGCCAACGCTGCATGCCGCCGAGCATGTTGCGTACGTGGCTGAAGCCGAGGCTCGCGAGCGCGGGCGGGAGGATGTCCTGGCGGCGACCCTCGCGTTGCAGCTCTGCGACGGAGTTGTCACATGCGAGTGAACGCGGGTGACCGGCGGCAACTTCTCGGTGCCACGTGGTGCCTGTGATTGCGGCCCTACATGCAGCTCGCTAAGACGCGAACATGATGTCGCGCATGCTCTACCAGAACCCATCGCTGCTCCCGCCCGAGCCTTCGCGCCGCCGTTGGCTCGCGTTGCCGCTCGCGCTCGTGATGCTGGCGCTTGCGATCGTCTTCGCGACCCTCGCCACCCACGCAGGCTGAGCTCAACGCGGCTTCGGTGACCCGCGCTTGAGGCGTTCGCGCACCGCCTTCATGCGCGCGAGCCGCTCGTCGCTCTCGTCGTTCGTTGGTAGCGGAGTGCGCGGCGGTGGAATGATTGCGCGTGGCTTCGGTGGGACGAATGCGCGCGGTGCTGGCGCTGGGACGACCTCGTCTTCGCGGTCGTCCTCTTCGACTTCGTCTTCGTCGTCTTCGTCGTCCTCGTCGTCCTCGTCGTCCTCGTCGAGGGCGTTGTTGCCTTCGCTCGCGACCTCGTCGTCGTCTTCTTCTGGCTCGTCGTCGTCGTCATCGACCTCCCTGGTGATGGCGCCGGGAGCCAGCGCGAGCGCGGCCGCGAGTGGGCAGTCGGCTTCGATGTCGGCGCCGCGTCGATAGCGCTCGAGCAGCTCGCGAGAGCGTTGCGCGAGCCGGCGTCGGACCTCGCGGCGCTCGCCTTTGACGCGGGCGATCGACATGCGGTCGTAGGCGGTGGTCTGATGACGCATCCACGCGATGACCGCGGCTTCGGCGCGCTGCGCGACGGGGATGCGCTCGGTGCGCGCGACGGTGCCGCTGCCGACCGGCGTCGCGTGCACAGCGACGCGCTCGGCCAGCACCCTCGCGACCGCCGCGTGACGTGGATGGAACGCGAGGAACGCGAGCACGTGACGCGTGAACTCGACGACGTACTCGGCCTGCTCTTTGGCGCGGCGGGCGCGTCCGGCGGCGAGCTGGCGCGCATGCTCGGGGCTTGCGCGCCGGACTTCGACGAGGCACTGCGCCTTTGCGATCGTCGCAGCCGGCGCCCAGATCCCGCGTGAGAAGACCTTGCGCCCACGCTTCTCGGCGACCACCCAATGCGGCCCGAGCTTTACGTTGCGTGTCAGCAGCGCATCGCCAGGCGGCAATAGCTCCCAGCCCTCAGGCACATCGAGCACCACGCCTTCCGGGTCCCGCACCTGGCGCGCTCGAGGTCCTGGGCTGTAGGTCTTGGCTGAAGCTTTCGAGGTCGGTGGCATCGGCGCGGTTCTACCGATGCGCCTCGGCTCACGCAATCAACACGCGCCGCGGTGCTTCGCTCGCCGGTCAGCGAGCATGTCAGGCCATGACGACCACGCTCGGAAACGCGACATTGCTGTGGCTTCCTCATTGCCGACTTTTCATTCCAGCTCTCTCCTATTAGAGTCGCCCGACCTTGCCTAAGGACGTCTGATGTTCCTTCGTACACTCGCACTCGTCGTGCCGCTCACCTGCGCCGCTCTCGCCCCGCTCGCGTCTACCGCGCGCGCCGATGCGCCTCCTCCCAAGCCGTCGGCCCTGACCGGTGAAGCTCCGGAGGACGCACCGAAAGAAGTTCCAGCAGATGCCCCAAAGGCCCTTACGCCTGGCGAGGCGAAGCCCGCTGATGCGCCGGTCGAGAAGGAGCTCAGTGAGGCCGAGCAGCTCAAGGCGCTCAAGGTGCACCTCGGTGCGATCGATGGTCCAAGCAAGTCCGCGCCGCTGGGGGAAGTTGCGACCATCGATGTGCCGGCCGGCTACTGGTTCGTGCCGAAGGCGGGCACCGTCGCGTTCGACCAACTGATCGAGAACATCCACGACGACAGCTCGTGCGGCGTGTTGGTCAAAGGCGACACGATGGACTCGGTCGTCTACTTCTCGTTCGACCCGATCGGCTACGTCGACGACAAGGAGCGTGACCTCGACGCAGGCGACCTGCTCACGACGATGCGCGATGGCACGACCAGCTCGAACCTGCAGCGTCAGCAGATGGGCTACAAGCCGATCGAGCTCATCGGTTGGGTGAAGGAGCCATTCTACAACGACACCACCCAGAGCCTCGAGTGGGCGCTGTCGTTTCGCGAGTCTGGTGCCACCGGCGAAGGCACCGCCAACTACAATACGCGTCGCCTCGGCCGCGAAGGTGTCATGTCGGTGACGCTCGCGACGACCCCGTCGCTCGTGCCGACCGCGGTCGTCGAGATGAACAAGAACCTCGGCGGCTTCACGTATGTCGCGGGCAAAGACTACGGCTCCTACAAAGAAGGCGACCGCATGGCCGAGATCGGGCTCGGCGCGCTGGTCGTCGGTGGCGGCGCCATCGCGCTGACCAAGCTCGGCTTCTTCAGCAAGTTCTGGAAACTCCTCGCGGCGGGCGGCGCGGTCGTCGTCGGCGGGATCGCGAAGCTGTTCGGACGCAAGAAGAAGGAACCCGAGATCGTCGTCGCCAATCACGACGACGCCAGCTGAGCTGATGCGCGAAGCCGAGCTGCTCTACGTCCTGGCGGTCGGGCTCTTCCTCTATGAAAGCGTTGTCACGGTGCCGCTCGATGCGGCGGTCGTGCAGCAACGCTTGTGGCGGTGGCGTCGCGTCGCGCCGTTTTTGCTGCGCAGTGGGGCAGGGCCGGCGGTCGTGCTCGCGTGGCCGCTGCCTCCCCTCGGGCGGCTCGCGATCGGCAATCGCAAGGGTCGCTTCGCGCTCGCCGAGGTCGCCGAGCGGCTGAGTGTCCATCGCAAGCTGATGCTCGAGCTGAAGCTCGCGACGAACCTCCTGTTCCTGTCGATCTTCGGTGGCGGCGCGGCGCTCGTCTGGCTCGGCCGGGCGGTGCCGGACCTGCCAATTTTCACAGCGATCTGCGGCAGTTGGCTCACGACCATCGTCGCCGCCATCTTAGCGCGGCGCTCGCTCTCGAAGGATCTGCGTCCCGCCTGGAAGGACGTGATCGTCGCGATGGTCTCGCCGATCTCCGCGACACGCCTGCCGGAGCTCCTCGGCAAGAAGGTGTTCGCCGACCTCGATGGCCTCGTGTTGATCGGCGCGCTGGTGCCTCCCGCCGACCGGGTCGAGCCCTTTCGTCTCGCGCTCGCCCGCGCGACTTACTGCGGCGATGCTGATCCGGTGGCGATCGCGGCGCTGGCGACCGAGGTCGGCCTCGATGTGGCGCGGCTGCGCACCCCGCCCGAGCGCGAGAGCGCGTCCGCGCTCGCCTACTGTCCCGTGTGTCACGCGCAGTTCATGCGCACCGACGCCACCTGCGAGAGCTGCGACGACCTCGTGCCGACGCCCTATCCCGCGAGCCCCGAGTCTACTTGACTCGGCGCGCGGCCAGCGTCGGCAACGGCGTCGTGTCGCGCGCGCTGAGGCCGCCATGGTCGGCCGCGCAGCGCAGCTCGGCATGCACGCGCGCGCCGCACTCGCGGTGCATGATCTCGACCGGCGGGCCATTCGGACCGGCGAGCCAGCGGTCGCCCCACTGCATCAACGCGATGAGGATCGGGAACAGCTCGAGGCCCTTGTCGGTGAGGCGGTACTCGAAGCGCTCGCGCTTGCCCTCCTCGCGATAGGCGTCGCGCCGCAGGACGCCGTGCGCGACGAGCTTCGTCAGGCGGTCGCTCAAGAGGTTCTTGGCGCAGGCGATCGCGCGCTCGAAGTCGGAGAAGCGACGTACGCCGTAGAATGCCTCGCGCAAGACGAGCAACGTCCAGCGCTCGCCGAGCACCTCCAGCGCGAGGCCCACGGAGCAGTTGTCGCGACTGTAGTCGAGCGTGTCGGGGAAGGCTTCCATGGCCTGAGTCTGCCTCATTCGACCGGCTCTTGAAAGTCTGGGTTGCAAACCAGCACTCAGATGGCGTCGCCTCACAGGCTTCGAACGTATCGCGCGCTTTGGCAGAAGGCCTTCGCGCTGCCTGTTCGGGCGTCGCCCGCGTCGCCGTGAAGTGCTAGGCTCGCGCCTCGCAATGAGTGAACGCACGACCGACCAGGCAATCGAAGACGAGGTTCGCGCGGCGCTCGCGCTCGGGACTGCCGCAGATCTCGAGCGCGGCGTCGAGCTCGCAATGGCCCACTACGGACAGCGCTTGTGCGCGTTCGTCTTGAACCTCGCGAAGGATCCGGCGGTCGCCGCCGACGTGCAACAGGACCTGTGGCTGTCGGTGTTCCTGCATGCGCCGAAGTTCCGTTGGGAGTCGTCCTTCAAGGGATGGCTCTATCTGCTCGCGCGGCGGGCGGCCATCAAGGCGGCGCAGAAGGGCCAGGCGCGCGGTCGGTCAGGGGTGCCGCTGTCGCAGGCGGCCGAGTCGAAGCTGCGCGCGCACATGGCGACGTCGATCGCCGCGTGGCAGAAGGACGACTTCAAGCAGCGCTTCCGCGAGCTGCGCAAACAGCTCCCTGAGAAGGACCAGAGCCTGCTGGTCATGCGCTCCGATCAGGAGCTGCCGTTTCGCGACATCGTGCACGCGCTGGCCGAGGACGATGAGACGCTCAGCGATGCCGACGTGAAGACGCGCGAGGCGACTCTGATGAAGCGCTTCCAGCGCGTGAAGCAGCGCCTCTATCAGCTCGCACTGGCAGAGGGGCTGCTGCCGCCGGACGACGCGACGTGAACGGCGCCAAGTCGTCGGACAGCCGCTCCACGGTGGAAGACACCATCGACAGGATGGCCGACGACGCGCCGATGTTGCCTTCGGTCGCCGTGCGACAAGGGCGCCTCGACGACACGCCCGAGTCGTTGGTCGCCGACTACCTCAAGACGCTGCCGACGCTGCCGAAGATCGGCTCGGTCATGGCCGAGCGCTGGCGCATCGAGCGCCTCCTCGGCGAAGGCGGCTTCGGCGCGGTCTTCGAAGGCCGCGACCAACAGCTCGGGCGCAAGGTCGCGATCAAGGTGATGCGCGCCGAGGGTCGCGCGCCGACCGACGCGCTCGAGATGCGCGCCGCGATAACCCGCATGGACGAGCGGCGCCGTCGCTTCCACGACGAGGCTCGGGCGGTCGCGCGCGCCGAGAGCCCGAACGTCGTGACCGTCTACGATGTCGGCGAGCACGGCAGCGAGCACGGCGAGACGCGCTGGCCGTTCCTGGTGCTCGAGCTGGTCGAGGGCACGCCACTCGATCGGGTGGTGCGCGATCGGCCGACCCCAGAAGTCGGCCTGCACATCATCGAGCAGCTCGTGCAAGGCGTCGCGACCCTGCACGCGCGACGGGTGGTGCATCGCGATCTCAAGCCGGCCAACGCGATCCTGACCTCCGATGGGCGGGTGAAGATCATCGACTTCGGGCTCGCCATCGCGGCCTCGGACTGGACCGAGATCAAGGGACCCAAGGCGCCTCAGGATTGGATCGAAGGCACGCCCCACTACATGAGCCCGGAGATCACGGCCGGCGCCGAGCCGGATGTGCACTCCGATCTGTGGGCGCTCGCGGTGATGGCCTACGAGCTGATGACGGGTCGCTCGCCCTGGGGTGAGCACGCGAGCCTGCTCGAGCTCGAGCGTCGAATCGCTCGCCAAGACCCGGCTCCGCTCGTGCCCACGACGACCCCGGAAGCGCAGGCGCGCTGGGCCGCGCACCTCTCGCCGATCCTCTGGAAGATGCTCGCAAAACGGCCCGCCGACCGCTATCAGAGCGCGTCTGAAGTCGCCGACGCATTCGCAGATCTGCGCCGTCAGGCGGCGCCGGTGGCGACCCCGGCGCGCGAGGTCGAACAACCCTTTCGCTACCTGCTCGCCTTCGAGGAGAAGGACGCGGGTTGGTTCTTCGGGCGAGAGGAGCTCACCGCGAAGCTGACGCTCGCGCTCGAGCAACGTGGTCGGCTCGTGATCGCCGGACCCTCGGGCGCGGGCAAGACCTCGCTCGTGCAGGCGGGCCTCATCCCCGAGCTCAAGGTGCTGCGCCCGCTGGAGGTGCTGCGCATGCAGCCGGGCAGTGACCCGCTCGCGCGGCTGGCGGCGCTGGTGTCGGGGCTTGCTGGCGAGAGCGTCCGCGCCGACGATGTGCGGCGCCAACCCGGCCTCGTCGGCGAGCGACTCAGGCAACACGCGAAGGCGACCAAGAAGCGTGTGCTCGTGCAGGTCGATGCGCTCGAGGAGCTGATCACCCACTCGCAAAAGGAAGGCGACGTCGAGACCTTCGGCCTCGCCCTCGAAGGTCTGCGCGACGACGCGGCGCGCGCCGTGTTGTTGGTGATGGCGGTGCGCGACGAGTATCTCGGGCGCTTGCCGCGCCTGTCGCGCGCGCTCGAGTCGGCGCTGCGCGACGCCGAGTTCCTCGGGCCGCCGACGCGCGCGGCGATGATCATGGCGCTCGTGCGGCCGGCCAAGCGCCTGGGCTATACATGGCAGGACGGCTTCCCCGAGGAGATGGTCGACGCGGTCGGCGGGCAGGCGTCGCCGCTGCCGGTGCTGCAGCTCGCGGCGAGCTGGGTGTGGGAGAAGCGCTCGCTGGCGCCGCCGCTGCTCACGCGTTCGCTGCTGGCGAATGACGGTGAGGCGCTGCGGATCGGCGACGTGCTCGGCCAGTACGCCGATCACAAGCTGCGGGCGGCGAGCTGGACCGAGTCCGACCGTGAGCTGGTCAAGCGCATGCTGCCGATCATGGTCAGCGCCGAGGGCACGCCGCTCATCGTGCCGATCGAGGACATCCTGGCGCGCTGCGCGCTGGCGTCACGTGCGCGCGGGCAAGAGCTCTTGCGCGACCTCACCGACTTCCGCCTGCTCACGAGCCTGCGCGATGAACGCGCGCGCGAGTGCCTGACGCCGGTACACACGACGCTCATCCGCGGCTGGGCGTTGCTGCGCGAAGCGCTCGAGGGCAGCGCCGAGCTGGAGGCGTTCCTGCGTCGCTTCGAACGCGACGCGCGCGAGTGGGAAGCCGCCGCCAGAGACCCCGCGAAGCTGTGGCCCGATGCGGCGCTGCGCGACTTCGAGCGCTGGGCACAGCACCTCGCGGAGGTCCAGTCGTCGCCCGCGCAGGTCGCGTTCCGGGCCGCTGTCTCGCGCGCGGCGCGACGCGCGAAGACGTTGCGCTGGGGCCTCGTCGGCGTGCTCGTGGCGCTAGCGATCGGCGGCACCTGGGCGGGCTTCGCGTTTTCGGCGCAGGCCGACCAGGCAGAGACCCTGCGCCAGGAGGCCGAGTCGCAAAAGTTGGTCGCCGAGCAACAGACCGCGACCAGTGTTGCCCATCGGCGCGAAGCCGACGGCCTCATCGACTTCATGCTCGGTGATCTGCGCCAGCGACTCGAGCCGATAGGCCAGGTGAAGGTCCTGCGTGCGGTCGCCGAGCGGGCTCGCGACTACCTCGACGCGCGTCAGGGCGGACGCACCGACAACGCCGAAGACGCCGCGCGCCGGGCCGAGGTCTTGCGCAGCCTGGCCGCGGTCTTCAGCGAGGAGGGCGACACCACCGCCGCCGAGAAGGCCTTGCGCGACGCGCTCGCCATCAGCGACCACCTCGCCGCAGTGAGCCCCGACGACGACAACCTCCAGCGCAACTACGCCGTCAGCCTCACCGATATCGGCAACGTGCTCAACGCGCGTGGCGACCCTGCCGGCGCGCTCGAGAGCTACAAGTCGGCGTTCTTGATCTACGACAAGCTCGGCCAGAAGAACCCGAACGGGGTCACCTCCCAGCGCGACCTCGAGGTGATCAATGATCGCCTCGGCGACATCTTCTTCTCGCTCGGCAAGATCGACGCCGCGATCTCCGTCCAGCGCACGGCGGCCGCGATCGCGGAGCGGATCGCCGAGGCGCTGCCCGACGACGCGACCTCGCAACGCGACCTCGCGGTCACCCAGAACAAGATCGGCAGCTCGCTGCTCGCCAAGGGCGACCTCGTTGGCGCACGCACCTCGCGCGAGAAGCTGCTCGCGATCGTGACGCGCCTCGCGGCCGCCGACCCAAAGAGCGCCAAGGCGCAACGCGACCTCAGCATCGGCCACTCGACGCTGGCCGACGTGATGGCCTCGCAAGGCGAATTCGCCAGCGCGCTCGAGCACTACCGCAGCGCGTTGGCGCTCGACGACACGCTCGCGACGAACGACCCGGCCAGCGCCAATGCGGCCCGCGATCTTGCGATAAGCCACAACAAGGTCGGCGACATTCTGTTCGTCCAAGAGGACTACGCGGGCGCCGCGCGCGCCTTTGAGGCGAGCCTCGCGACGGTCGTGCGGCTCGCGACCGATGACCCCGCCAACGTCCGCATGCAACAGGACCTGGCGCAGAGCTGGCGGCGCGTCGGCGACGTCAAGCAAGCGCTCGGCGACAGCGCCGCTGCGGTCGCTGCGGTCGCGAAGGCGGTCGCCATCAACGAGCAGCTCGCTGATGTGATCGGCACCGAGCAGTCGCGTATCGACCTCGCGCGCATGCTGGGATTTGAGGCCCAGATACTCGTGAAGGCGGGCGACCTCGTACGCGCCAAAGAGCAGGTCGCACGCGCACGCGCGCTGCTCGCCCCGGTTCTCGACAAGCCCGATGCGCTGACGAGCGTCAAAGACCTCGCCGCGGCGCTCGCGAAGATTGTGCCTCATTAGGATCGCTCACAGCCGGGCGAACTTGGAGGCAACGAGACTCGCGAGGGAAGGCCACGAAGTGGCTGCCCGACAATTCGCTTTCATGGGGCGTCGACCGGCGTCACGACCGTCGGCGCCAGCACCTCGTTGCCCGCGGCGTCGGTCACCCACACGCGCTGCACGAGGCCTTGCGCGTTCTCGAAGTCGTAGACGATCTTCCAGTGCAAGACGTGTCCGTCGTCGGTCGTCGCGTCGAGCGTGTCGTTCCAGTTGTGGTGCGTGTTGACGTACGCCAGGCGATCCCAGGCGCTGACCACATACACGTTGTCGCCCCAGCTCAGCGCCATCGACTCGGGCGCATAGATCGACGACTCGCCGACACCTTGCGCAGCCCAGCGACGCGCAATCTTGACGCTGATCCCGTCGGCCCCAGCCTCGATCGGCGCGTCCCAGCCGCCCATCGGGCCAAGCTCGTAGAGGTCCGCGTAAGCATTGCTGACGCTCGTCCCGTCCGCGTCGAGCACGTCGGTGATGAAGCCGCCGCCTTCCTGCGGCTCGATGATCAGGGTGGAGGTGCCGATGGTCGCCGACCAACCAAGCCGCCCCGACAACGTCGCGATCTCGTCGCTCGTCACGAGCTCGCCGACGACGCTAGGGTCGACGTTCCACATCACCGGCACGATGCCGACCAGGCGATTGCCGCGTGGCCCACCCGCATCCGGGCACAGCATGAGCTGTGCGATGTGGTCGCCGAAGCCGACCGCACCGACCGTACCCTGGCAAGTCTTCGCGAGCTCGCGCCCGAGGTGGTTGTTGTCGACTCGACGCCATGCGCTGGCGGTCGCGAGCTTCAAGTCGCTCGGCGTGCCGTCGGCCGCAAGGCGCGTGATCGTGACCTCGCCCGTGCTGCCACCACCAACATCTTCGAGTTGCACCTGCGACACCGCGCCCGCCCAGATCTCCTCACCGCGCGCAAGTGGCTGGAAGATCGTGAACCAGGTCCCGAGGTCCTTCGTGAAGTCGATGCGCGTGGTCTCGCCCCAGTTGTGATGCTGCGCCGCATACGTCTGCGCCCACTCACCGCTTGCCTGGAAGATGCGGTAGGGCTCGTCCGACAGCACCACCTGCGACGAGATGAGCCGTACCGGATACGAGCCGGCGCTGAAGTCTGAGTAGAGCGTTCCATAGAAGCGCATCAGCGTCGCCGAGAGCCCGCCCGCCTGCGGCGCCGGTGCCGCCAGCACCGCGATCGCCGTCTCGTAAGATGCCGGAATAGAACATGATTCTAGCGGATGTGGCGCGCCTCCAACCTCGGGAGCCCACGCGAACGTCACCTCGAAGCCATCACCGATCGCGACCGCGCCGGTCTGACCCGGCGCGCGCGTCACCGCGTAGCTCTCGACCAACACTCCACCCGGCCCGAGGTCGTGCGTTATCTCGGCGCCGAGCGCATCGTAGCCCTGACCCGCGACGACATCGAAGTAGCTCACGCGCGTGTCGGCGATCGGCTCCACCGACTCACCCGCGAACGGCCCGGTCGTGACTCGCACACCGTTCATCGGCGCGCTCCTCAGCGACTCGAACGCGAGGTCGCTGCGCGCCTGCGCGGGGATTGTGAGGTGCACCTTGTGCGCGACCTCCTGCTCGATCGTCGCGCCTTCACGCCACGCGTTGCACAGCTCGAGCGGTGCGTCCCAGCGCACGACGATGCCAGCGAGCGCGGTTCCGGTGATTGGCTCGCCACTGACATCGCCGGGCTCGCGGATGTCGACGGTCTCGACCGGGAACGTGTCGCGGTTCTGCGTGTCCGGTGGCACGTCGAACGGCGGCGTAGTGTCGAAGCTGACCTCCGAGATCGTATCGGGGATGTCGGGCGTGGGATCGATACTGAGGTCTTCGTCACAGCCGGCGACCAGGAAGGCGACGCTGCACACGGCTGCGAAGCGGGCACTCGATCTCACTCGCATTATCATTCTCCCCAAGCGGCGGCGCCGAGATAGGGCCGCGCCTGCTTCACTACGATTCGTCCGTCGGCGGTACGCTTGAGCTCGAGGTCGAGCGCGAGCGGCACGATATCCGGGTACACGCTGGCGGCGAAGTGGTCCTGCACGAGGTACAGCAGCTCAGCCAACGTCGCCAGCTCGGTCGGGCTCCAGACCGTCTCGCCCGGCGGAACCAGCGTGCTCGGCACCAACACCTGCACGTCCTCGGGCAACGTGCCAGCGCCACGCTGGAACGTCAGCACCTCGGCCACCATCAGCGGGTCTTCGGGGCGCACGACCGATAGCCAGCCGGCCTGCGATACCAAGCGATAGAGTGGCCCGCCCGAACTCGACGCGAGGTTCGTCACCGCCACCGCGTTCGCCTTCTCGAGCACGAAGCTCGGCTCGACCGCGATGCCCATGAACACCTTCGTGTGGTCGATGCCATAGTACGACCGTTCTTCGAAGGCGCGCTCGTTCCAGAGGCTCGCCCACACCTTGCGCACAGCGCGCGCGACCGGCTTCTCCTTGCTGAGGTCGCCCTCGAAGTCGTCGATGATGTCGCTGAGCCACACGCGCTCCGGGTGCGCCGCGAGCTCAGTCCGGCGCGCCGCCACCTCGCCTTCGAGGAAGGCCTTCTCCGCATCGCCGAGGCAACGCGAAGGCCCGACCGAGTCGCCATCGAGGTCGTCCGCGAGGCAACCCGACTTCGAGTCGTACAAGCCCGCGCCCGAGATCACGTCGAGGTCTTCAGCATTGGTCGAGCTGCGAAAGCGTACACGCGTCGTGTCGACCGTCGCGCCGAAGACCTCACGCATCCGGTCGCTCACCGCACCCAACAAAGCCTCGGGAAAGGGCGCGTCTTCGATCGCCTCGCGCAGCGTGTCCAGCTCCGCCGCCGCGAACGCCGCGTCGGTCTGCATGCGCGGGTCGGCCAGCATCGCCGCGATGCGCCCTGAGAGCGCGGGATTGTCCGCCATGAACTGCGCGTAGTGAGCGAACGGGATCCCGAATCCCTCGACGCGATGTTCCGCCGGCAGGAACGAATGCAGCTCGCCGAGGTTGGCTGCCTTCACACCATACGCCGACGTATGGATCGACCGCAGCGTGTCGAACCCGGTCAACGCGGTCACCGTCAGATCGGCGATCGGCTCCGGTACGGTCGGTCGATGCGCCCGCCAGAAGGCCTCCGCAGCGACCAACGTCGCGGGCTCGAGCACCACACCCGCATCGCCCACCGTCAGGTGTACGAGCTTGCCGGCGTACGCGCCGACCAGCGCGTTCGAGTAGATCGCGCTGACCGACGCGGACGGGATGTGCTTTTCCGCGAGCCTGAGGTTCACGTGGCTGTGCACGTTCTGCGGGTCCTTTGTCACGAGCCCCGCGACCAGCGAGATGTCGTTCGGCGCCGCCGCCGCGATGACGATGTCGCGCGGCCCATAGTCGCGGACCACCTCGCCTTCGGGCACGACCAGGAGCGTCCCGTAGCCCTCGCCCTTGACGTACGCCTCCGCGACCAGCCCCGGGCGGAGCTGCTCGGGCATCAGCCAGTCGACGTCGGCCGCAATCAGCGCCGGCTTCTGCGATCGCACGAGTTGCTTTTGCGGGCTGTCGGTCGGCACGAACACCAACAGACCTGACGCAAACGGGATGCAACGCTCGAGCGTCGCGTCGACCTCGGCCAGATCGGCGACCGACAACGATCCGCCGATCGGCTCGGAGTAGACCGAGTATGCGACCACACCCGGCGCCTGCGTGCGCGGATGGATCGCCGCCGGCCAAGGCTTCACCGACCCACCCCAGAGCGTACGCGTCGCCCGCGCGAGGACCAGTGACGTGTAAGCCTCGAACGGCAGCTCGGCCAGCGCCGGGAACGCATGCAGGAAGTCGATGTGCCACTGCCAGCGGTGCATGTCCTGGAACCAACAGGCCTCCGCGCCGAGCGGCACGGGCGGCGTCTTGCCGTTGAGCGGCGCCAGGTACTTCACCTCGCCGCCATCCTTGGAAAAGCTCGCGAGATCGTCGGACGTCGCCAGCGCCGCGAGCCAGCCGCCCTCCGGCGCGGGCGAGCTCGTGTCGCTGCCGACCTCGCTGCCGTCGACCTGGCCGGCGTCCCCGTCGACCTCGTCGGCCGCATCGACCTTGCTGTCGCGCGCATCACTGTCGTTCGCAGCGGGCGCGCGCCCGTCGTCCGCAGCGCAGCCTTGGGTCGCCCATGCGAGCGCCAGAATTCCTATGTGTACCAAACGATTCATCACGGAAGGATGCTCACAGCACGGGTCATGCCACGAGGCCCCGATCCACACCGCAGGCGCCTGTGCCGAGTTCCCATGGGCGATTCCGGCGACTCAGCTGCGTGGACAATCTCTACACCCGGGGCGTCACCGTCTTGCCCCTGCATCGGCACACCGCTCCCTTCGGGTTGTGCGTAGGGCAGGCTGCCCTTCGGGCGAGGCAATGCGGGACAGGAAACACCCCGCCACGAACCCGCCCAAAGCCAGTAAGTATCGGTTTCTAAAGGAGAAAGTTTGGTGGCACAGTTAAGGCAGTGCTCAGCAACCGGCTGTCTCGCACGTCGATTGGATGCGCCGAGCGCCCTTGCTTACATTCCGCTAACGCGTCGACCCCACCAGAGGAGCCTCTATGAACCGTCTTCTTTCGGCCTTCGCCTTTGCTGGATTGCTTGCAGCCCCGACCGTCGCATCGGCGAACAGCACGCGTACTGACGGCATCACGTGCGGCAGCCCAGTCGGCGCGGTTTGCGGTGCGCTGAAGACGGACGTCCTTTTTTCGGCGGCCGAGTCTCGACTCGACCTCCCTGATGAGAGCCCGTTGGATTACCTCGCCGACTGCTTTATCCGGGGGCCACTGGCGGGCGTGCGCGAGCTCGCCGCGGCCTGGGATCGTTGAGCGTACGCTTCAGGGCGACGAGTCCGGAGCCGCGGCGGTCGCATCTGCGGGCGTCGCGGTTTCTGGCGTCGCCTCGCGAGTGGTCGGCTGCTCGACGTTGACCGGCGGCCGCTGGTCCGAGCCTCCGCCGCACCTGGGGCCCATATCGGCCATGAGCAAAGGTAGCGCGAACGAGAAGAGACGGCTGTTTAGGCGTTTCATGGTGTGAGGACGATAGCGCGCGTGCACGTTTAAATCTCGTTGTTCTCGGCTTGCCACGCCTTCGCCTGCCCGGCGAATCATCGTATAGACTCAGGCCTTCGACACGCGCACCGTCCGGCCGAGGTTCCATGCGCACGCTGCTGCATCCGATCCTGTTGACAGCCCTGGCAATGGCGCCACTCGGGTGCGCCAGCGCGGCCGAGTCGGGTTCGGCTCCGGGCCCGATGCGCCCGCTCGCGCCCGATGTGGCGCTAGATGCCGCACCCGCGGTCGACATCGATGACGAGGTGGCAATGCGCGCCTGGCTCGCAGAGCGCGTCGCCGCCGCCAAGGTCGGTCAGCGAGAACGTGTTCGCCTGCCCGTCGTGCGCCGCGCCGACCTGTCCGGCGGCGATTGCCCGAGCTACGCGATCGCCGCGACCCACGACACTGGTCCCGTGTACTGGCTGGACCTGCGCGACCTGACCAGCGCCGGTATCCCTCATGGCGAGTGGCAAGGCTGGGTCGACGGCCGCTTCACCGGCGAGACGCGCACCTATCGCGACGTGGGCGGCACGGACATCACGACACCGGTCCTCGAAGTCATGCGCCAGAGCCGTCGCGGCCCGGATGATCTACCGGCAGCGCGCTCCGTACGCGACGAGCGCTAGCGCGTGGACATCGGCATCGTCGGAGCCGGCTTCGCTGGCATGAGCGCCGCCTTGTTCCTCGCCCGCGACGGCCATCGCGTGACGCTCTACGAGCGGGCCGAGAAGCCCGGCCCGGTCGGCGCCGCGATCGTATTGCAGCCGAGCGGCCTGGCCGTCTTGCGCCAGCTCGACCTCGACCGCGGCATCGCCGCGAAGAGCGCGCGCATCGATCGACTCCATGTCACGACCGCCAAAGGCAAGACCGTCGTCGACCTCGACTACGCGAGCCTCGACCCGAGCTGGTTCGGCCTCGGGGTCGGGCGCGGCGTGCTCTTCGATGCACTCTGGTCCCAGCTCGCGAGTCACGGTGTGGTCGTCCGAACCAGCAGCGACGTCACCGCGCTCGCCGTCTCTGCTCCAGGCTCCGCTCGCGCCCGCTCCACAGGCGGTCCAGAGGCCCATGCCCTGGTCACCCGTGAGGGAGACAGGCTCGGTCCACACGAGCTCATCGTGGCAGCCGATGGCTCCCGCTCGAGCATCGCCGGCCACATCCCCGGTCGCAGCGTGAAGCCTTATCCATGGGGCGCTCTCTTCTTCGTCGGCCCCGCCTCGGACGACGCATCGCTGCGCCAGATAGCCGATGGCGCCCGCCGCTTCATGGGTGTCCTGCCGATGGGACATGGGCGCGCGTCGCTGTTCTGGAGCTTGCGCGCCGACCGCCTCGCATCTTGGCGTAGCGGCTTTGCAGGCTGGCGCGAGGAGGCTCTCGAACTCGGGCCCCATGCCGAATCTCTGATCGATGCGATCGGCGGACCCGACGAGGTGCTCTTCGCGCCCTACTTCGATGTGCGCATGAAGCGCTGGTTTGCACCCGGCATCGTCGCGATCGGCGATGCCGCTCACGCGACCAGCCCGCAGCTCGGGCAGGGCTCGAACCTCGCGTTGTGGGACGCGTTCGTGCTCGCGCAGAGCCTGCGCGCCCACCCCGACGACGTCGCTGTCGCGCTCGAGCGTTACTCGCGCCTGCGCCGCCGCCACCTCGCCTACTACCAGCGCGCGACCCGCTGGCTGACGCCGCTCTTCCAAGGTGACTCGCGCGTCCTGGGGGTCGTACGCGATGTCGGGCTGCCCATTGCATGCCGCATCGGTCCTCTGCGCCGGCTGATGACCGCGTCGATGGCCGGCGTCGCGGCCGGCTTCTTCGGTCGGCGGGAGCCGCTCCCCGGGCCCTGGCCATGAGGCTTGGGCGCGGTACGGCGGCGAACTCAACCGCTGTTCAGAAGCTCGCGATGGTGCACGCGGCGACGATGGGCTAAGGCTCCCGCCATGGACATCGGGATGCTACTTCGCGACATCAAACGTGGGCTCACGACCGGACAACGCCCCGACGGCACGCTGGTCCCCAAGATCCACCCGTATCGCCGCTTGATGCCGCACATCATGCGCACGCGTAACGAGTCGGTCGTCTACTTCGACTCGTTCGCCCGCGCCGAGCCGCTGCTCGCGTACCTCGCCGACGTCAACGCGCGCGGCTTCCACGCCGACATCACGCATTGCCTCGTCGCCGCTGGCGCGCTGGGCCTCTTCGAGAACCCGAAGATGAATCGCTTCGTGTCGGGCCGCCGCCTCTACGAGCGCAACGGCACCCACGTCACGTTCAGCATGAAGCGACAGAAGCTCGGACGTGAAGCGAAGCTCACCGCGGTCAAGCTCGAGATCCCCAAAGGCGAGACGTTCCGTGGCCTTTGCGACCGCATGAACGCCAACGTCCAGGTCGAGCGCTCCGACAAGAAGACCTCGGCCGACAAGGAATACGAGTTCTTCAACCGCCTACCGCGCGCCCTGCTCGATGTCGCCGTGCACGCCTTCAAAGCCGTCGACCACTGGAACATCCTGCCGCGCGACTTCATCAACGGCGACGGCATGTACACGAGCCTCTTCATCGCCAACCTCGGCAGCCTCGGCATGCCGGCCGGCTACCACCACCTCTACGAGTGGGGGAACTGCCCGCTGTTCATGATGGCCGGCAAGATCGAGAAGCGCGCGCTGGTCGTCGGCGACGAGGTCGTCGCGACCGACGTCATCCCCATCCGCTACAGCTACGACGAGCGCATCGACGACGGCCTCAACGCCCGCTTCGGGATCGAGGCCGTCAACCGCGCCCTCGAGAACCCGTACGAGCACTTCGGCTGCGTGAAGGACGACGGCTCCGACGCCTGGCCGCTCGACCAGTTCGCCCCGAAGCAGGCCTGAACCTCGCTCGCCTCACTCGCGGCCGCGCTTCCTGAACGCGCGCGACGCTGCTAGAGTCGCGCCAAATCCCTGAGTTGGGACGGAGGCAATCGAGATGGGCAAAGTCGTCGCGGTGATCCTGGGCGGTGGGCGCGGTGAACGCCTGAGGCCGCTGACCTCCGCGCGCAGCAAGCCCGCGGTGCCGATCGCCGGCATGTTCCGGCTGGTCGACATCCCGATCTCGAACTGCCTCAACTCGAACGTCTACGACATCTTCGTGTTGACCCAGTACCTGTCGGCTTCACTCAACCGGCACATCGCGCAGACCTACCGCTTCGACGCGTTCCGTCCAGGCCAGGTGCAGGTGCTCGCGGCCGAGCAGATCGACGAGGCGTCGGGCTGGTACCAGGGCACCGCCGACGCCGTACGCAAGCAGCTCAAACGCCTCGAGACCGACCCCGACGACGACGTGCTCGTGCTCTCCGGCGACCAGATGTACATGATGGACATCGCGGACTTCGTCGACCACCACCGCAGCACCGACGCCGACGTCACCATCGCCGCAACCCGCTGCCGCCGCGACGAGGCGCGCCGCTTCGGCATCATGCGCGTCGACTCGGGCACACTCATCACGCAGTTCGCGGAGAAGCCGCAAGAGGACGAGATCCTCGACGCCTTCGCGGTGCCCGACCCGGACGGCGAGAAGACCCACCTCGCATCCATGGGCATCTACTTGTTCCGCGCGAAGGTCCTGACCGAGCTGCTCGCGTCCGACAGTCGCGACGACTTCGGCAAGCACATCCTGCCGACCGCTCTCGCCCACCACCGCATGGCCGCCTACGCGTACAGCGGCTTTTGGGAAGACGTCGGCACGATCGAGAGCTACCACCGCGTGAACCTGCTCCTGACCGAGCCGATCCCCAAGCTCAACCTCTACGACGAGCACTACCGCTACTTCTCGCGGCCGCGGTTTTTGCCGCCGGCCAAGATCGGCGAGGCTCTCGTGCAGCGTGCGTTGCTCTGCGATGGCGCGGTGATCGGCGATGGCGCGACCGTACGCAAGTCGATCATCGGCATCCGCACTGTCATCGGCCCTGGCTGCAACATCGACCGCGTCGTGCACAACGGCGCCGGCGACTACGACTTCGGCACCGCGCCCGAGCTCTTACCGAAGGCCGCGACCGCGCGCCGACCGCCGGTCTCCGGCCCGAGCATCCCGCTCGGCGTCGGCGAGTACAGCGTCGTGCGCAACGCGATCATCGATCGCGACGCTCGCATCGGCCGCCACGTCCGGTTGGTCAACGAGCGACAGCTGCAGGACTACCAGGACGACTACATCACCGTGCGCGACGGCATCATCGTCGTGCCTCGCCAGGGCATCGTGCCGGACGGCTACATCTTCTGAGGAGTTCTCGCATGCAGCGTCATTCTCTCGTCGGGCCGCGCGCGGTCGTCCTTGCCGTGGCGCTCGTGTGCGCGACCTTCGGGGTGGCCTTCGCACAACCGGCGACTCAGTCCCTGCGCTTCGATGCGCTCGGCGGGGCCTCGCTGGAAGTGCCTTCTTGGAAGGAGATCCGGCGCGAAGGGGCGGTCGCCGTCTACGAGCAACTGCCCGAGCCGAACGCGCAGAAGCCCTACTACGTGCTGATGTGCGCCCTCGAGGAGGGGCCGCCCAAGGGCACCCCGATCGCCTGGGACAAGGTGCGCGACAACATCATGCAGGCCGCTTCGAAGAACGGTCGCACGCTCACGCTCGAGGTGAAGGACGCCTACACCGGCGCGGCCGGCTTCGAGAGCCGACGCCTCATCGGCGAGTTCAAGAGCGCCACGCCCGAGAAGAAGGTCGCCATCGAGCTCATCGCGCTCGTGAAGGACGGCAAGCTCCTGACCATCGGCCTCGTCGCCGAGGCGCTCGGGCCCGCCACCACCGAGATCGTGCAGAGCGTAGCACGATCGGTCCACGTGGGTCGCTGAGCGAGCCATGCACATCGAAGTCCTGACGATCGGCAACGAGCTCTTGAACGGCGACCTCGCCGACAGCAACACTCAGCGCTTCGGCACCCTCTTGCGCGACCTCGGCCTGCCGGTGCGGCGCGCGCAGACGGTGCCCGACACGCTGGCGGTGATCGTCGAGGCGTTGCAGACAGCGATTGCGCGCGCCGACGTGGTGCTCGTCTCGGGTGGCCTCGGCCCGACCGAAGACGACCTCACGTTCGAGGCCGCCGCGCTCGCAGCCGGTGTCCCGCTGGTCGAGCACGCGGGTACGATGGCGCGCCTCGAAGAGCGCTTCAAGAGCCGCGGCTTTCCGCTCACTCCGAACAACTTGCGTCAGGCGCAAGTGCCTCAGGGCGCCGACGTCTTCGACAACCCGGTCGGCACCGCTCCACACGTGCAACTCCAGGTCGGGCGTTCCCGCCTCTTCTTCTTCCCCGGCGTGCCGATCGAGCTGCAGCGCCTGGCCGATGACATCCTGCGCCCGTGGCTGGTCGCGAACGCACCAGCGCGTGTCTATAAGTCACGTGTCTTCAAGACCTTCGGGCGCACAGAGTCGCAGGTCGCGACCTTCCTCGATGGGCTGCCGCGGGACCCGCGTATGCACGTCGCGTATCGCGCGCACTTCCCGGAGATCCAGGTCTCGCTGCACGTGGAAGACCCCGACGCGACCGCCGCCGACGCCCTGCTCGCGAGCTCGTCCGCGTTCGTTCAGCATGCGTTGGGCGACATCATCTACAGCGAGGACAAGCGCGACACCCCGCAGTCGGTCGTCGCGCGCTTGCTGCAAGCGCAGAGCGCGACCCTCGCGACCGCCGAGAGCTGCACGGGCGGCCTCGTGTCGAAGCTCCTGACCGACCTGCCGGGCTCGTCCGGCTTTTTCCTCGAAGGCTTCATCGCCTACTCGAACGCGGCCAAGACGGCCCGCCTCGGGGTCAGCGAGGCCCTCATCGAAGAGCATGGCGCCGTCTCCGAAGCGGTCTCACGCGCGATGGCCGAAGGTGCACGAATGGCATCGGGGGCAACCTGGTCGGTCGCCATCACCGGTATCGCCGGCCCGGGCGGAGCGACCGCGACCAAGCCGCTCGGCACGACCCACATCGCGGTCGCGGGACCCAACGGCACCGTGCATTTGCACCGCAAGTTCCCGTTCGATCGCGAGCGCAACCGCACGGTCGCCGCCATCAGCGCGCTCGATCTGTTGCGGCGTCAACTGGTCTGAGCGCGTCGCGCAATTCGGCAACGGCAGCCGAAGGCGATACGGCGAAAAGGCGATTGACTGGCACTGAACACCTGTGCACTATGCGCTGGACTCCAGCCCAGAGAGAGAGCTGCATATGGCCCAGCCCCGCGTCGCAAAAGGAACAAATTCGGAGACTTCAACGGCCCCGGTGACCCCGCGGGACCCGAGTCTTCCCCCGCGTGACGCGGCTCGCGACAAGGCGATCAACATCGCGGTCGGCTCGATCCAGCAGCAGTTCGGCGCTGGCTCGATCATGCGCCTGGGCGAGAACGAGAACCTCCACGGCTCGGTCCCGATCATCTCGACGGGCTGCCTGCCGCTCGACATCGCGCTTGGCATCGGTGGTCTGCCGAAGGGTCGTATCGTCGAGATCTTCGGGCCTGAGAGTTCGGGCAAGACGACCATCGCGCTGCACGTGGTCGCCAACTCGCAGAAGCTCGGCGGTGTCGCAGCCTATATCGACGCGGAACACGCGCTCGACGTGACCTACGCCCGCAAGCTCGGTGTGCGCACCGAAGACCTCCTCATCTCGCAGCCCGACTATGGTGAGCAGGCGCTCGAGATCGTCGACATGCTCGTGAAGAGCAACGCGATCGACGTGCTCGTCATCGACTCGGTTGCGGCCCTCGTGCCAAAGGCCGAGCTCGAGGGTGAGATGGGTGACAGCCACATGGGTCTGCATGCGCGCCTCATGTCGCAGGCCCTGCGCAAGCTCACGGGCTCGATCTCGAAGAGCCGTACGTGCGTCATCTTCATCAACCAGATCCGTAACAAGATCGGCGTGATGTTCGGCAACCCCGAGACGACGACGGGCGGCAACGCGCTCAAGTTCTACGCCTCGGTCCGCCTCGACATCCGCCGCACCGGCGCGGTCAAGGAAGGCGAAGAGGTCATCGGCAACGAGACCAAGGTCACCGTCGTCAAGAACAAGATGGCGCCGCCCTTCAAGAAGGTCACGTTCGACATCATGTACGGCGAGGGTGTGTCGCGCGAAGGCTCGATCATCGACCTCGGCTCCGACCTCAAGATCATCGAGAAGTCGGGCTCGTGGTTCTCCTACAACGGTGAGCGTCTCGGGCAGGGCCGGGAGAACGTCAAGAAGCACCTGCGCGACAACCCCGACCTCATCACCAAGCTCGAGCATGCGATCCTCGAGCATCACGGCATCGCCAAGATCACCCCCGAGGCATCGGCCTGAGCCACGGGGCTCGCGGTCCGCGCCATCGTCGCGGCCGAGGCCCGGGGCTCGCTGTCCGCGCCATCGTCGTGGCCGGGGTCCGCGCCATCGTCGCGGCCGAGGCCCGGGGCTCGCTGTCCGCGCCATCGTAGCGGCCTAGGCCCGGGGCTCGCTGTCCGCGCCATCGTAGCGGCCGAGCGTTTCATGGCAACACAGCCAAACTCGGCGAAGCCGCGCCGATCCCCATTCCGATTGAATTCCGCGTCGCTCCTGCGATAGTCCCGCCCTTCGCGAGGCCGCCTCGGTCGAGCACTGGTAGGACATCATGACCTGGACCGCCGCCAAGATCCGTAGAACCTTCGTCGACTTCTTCGTCGAGCGTGGCCACCGCCAGGTGCGCAGCTCGGCATTGATCCCCGGCAACGACCCGACCCTGTTCTTCACCAACTCCGGGATGGTGCAGTTCAAGGACGTGTTCGTCGGTGCTCGCCCGGTCGACTACCTGCGCGCGACAACGGTCCAGAAGTGCCTGCGGGTGTCCGGCAAGCACAACGATCTCGAGAACGTCGGCCGCACTGCTCGTCACCACACGTTCTTCGAGATGCTCGGCAACTTCAGCTTCGGCGACTACTTCAAGAAGGAAGCGATCGTCTACGCGTGGGAGCTCCTGACCAAGGTCTTCGAGCTGCCCGTCGACAAGCTCCACGTGTCGGTCCACCCCGACGACGAAGAGGCACACGCCTTCTGGCGCGACCTCATCGGTGTCGCCCCGAGCCACATCCACATCGACCCGCAGAACTTCTGGCAGGCGGGCGACATCGGCCCGTGCGGCCCGTGCTCGGAGATCCACATCGACCTCGGGCCAGCGATGTCCAATGGCGTCGTCGACGTCGCCTACGGCACGCCCGAGGGCGAGCATCGCTACCTCGAGCTGTGGAACCTCGTGTTCATGCAGTACGAACGCTCCTTTGGCGCCAACGGCGAGATCGTGCAGGGCGTCCTGCCCAAGCCCTCGATCGACACCGGCGCCGGGCTCGAGCGCCTCGTTGCTGTGCTCCAGGGCAAGCTCAACAACTACGACACCGACGCGTTCACGCCGATTATCGAGCTCGTGGCCGAGCGCGCTGGCGTGACCTACCACGCGAACGCCGAGACCGACGTCGCCTTGCGCGTCATCGCCGACCACACCCGCGCGACCGCCGCGCTGGTCGCCGACGGCATCTACCCCGACAACGAAGGCCGCGGCTACGTACTCCGCCGCATCATGCGGCGGGCCATCCGCTTTGGCCGCATGCTCGGCCTCGAAGACCCGTTCCTCGTCGACACGACCGCCAAGTGCATCGAGATGCTGGGCGACGTGTACCCCGAGCTCGTCGCCGCCAAAGACACTATCCAGCGCATCGTCCTGCAGGAAGAGAAGCGCTTCGGACGCACCATCAAGGCGGGTCTCAAGCTGCTCGGCGACGAGGCCGACAAGATCCGCGCCCAAGGCTCGACGACCCTCTCGGGCGACATCGCGTTCACTCTCTACGACACGCACGGCTTCCCGACCGACCTCACCAACCTCATCCTCGGTGAGCAGGGCCTGAGCTACGATCACGCCGGCTACGAGACCGCGATGGAGGCCCAGCGCGCACGCGCCCGGGCCGCCTCGAAGTTCGGCAACGTGGACAAGGCCGCCTACCAGCACCTGGTCGAAGGCGGCATCAGCGCGACGCGCTTCGTCGGCTACGGCCAGGAAGAAGTCGTCGCCAAGGTCCTCGCACTGCTCGTCGAGGGCGTGCGCGTCCCGCACGCAGCCGCCGGTCAGCGGGTCGAGGTCGTCACCGACGAGAGCGCGTTCTACGCCGAGTCGGGCGGCCAGGTCGGCGACATCGGCGGCCTCGTCGGCCTCGAAGACAACACCATCCGCGCCACGATCGAGGACGTGCAGAAGCCGTTCGGCGACGTGTTCGTGCACATCGTCACGGTCGACCAGGGCATCCTGAAGGAAGGCGATCGTGTCGTCCTCACGGTCGATCACGCGGCCCGCGCCAACACCCGCAAGAACCACAGCGCGACCCACCTTCTGCACGATGCGCTGCGCAAGGTGCTCGGCCAGCATGTGCGCCAGCGCGGCTCGATGGTCGCGCCGCATCGCCTGCGCTTCGACTTCAGCCACACCGGCCCGATGACCGACGACGAAACGCGCCAGGTCGAGCTGTTCGTCAACGCGCACGTGGTCGACAACGAGCCGGTCGAGACCGAGGTGCTTCCTTACGACGCGGCCATCGCACGCGGCGCCATCGCGTTCTTCGACGAGAAGTACGGCGACGACGTGCGCGTGCTCGCAGTCGGCTCCGAGTCGGTCGAGCTCTGCGGCGGCACGCACGTCGCGCGCACGGGCGACATCGGTCTTTTCAAGATCGTGTCCGAAGGCCCGATCTCGGCCGGCGTTCGCCGCTTGGAAGCCGTCACCGGCATGGACGCGGTGCACTATGCCCTGCGCCGCGATGCCCAGGTCCGCGCGATCGCCTCCGAGCTGCGTGTCGGTCCCGACGACCTCAACGATCGCATCAACAAGCTGCTCGACGAGAAGCGCCAGATGGCGATCGACCTGCAGGCCGCGCGCCTCGAGTGGCGCAAGGCCGAAGCCGGCGCCAGCATCCGCAGCGCCCGCCAGATCGGCGCCTTCAAGGTCGCAGCGATCCGCCTGGACGGCATCCCCGGCAAGGACGTGCGGGCACTGGCCGAGTCGCTGCGTGACCAGCTCGGCTCGGGCATCGTGCTCGTCGCGGGCACCGACGAAGGCAAGGTCAGCCTCGTCGTCGCCAACAGCGCCGACGCGCGGTCGAAGCTCCCAGCCGGCGTGCTGGTTGGCGAGCTCGCGCCCCTGGTCGGCGGCAAGGGCGGTGGCAAGCCTGATGTTGCCCAGGCTGGCGGCGCCGATCTCTCGCGCCTGCCCGAGCTGATCGAAGCCTTCTACGCGAAGGCGCAAGCCGCCTTCGCCTGATACGGCCGCGTGATCGGTGACAGAACCAGGGGCAGGGGCGGGCATGCGGCCCCGCAGCCATCGGTTCTGGCCCGCGGCTCACACCGTCGGCCGCCGACGCGCCGGTCTTGACACACCGCGGCATCCTATCGATACCGCCAGGATTCTTTGTTCCGAGGTCGTCATGCGCAAGCTGATCGCTGCCCTTCTCGTCTGTGTCGCAGGCCACTCCGCCTTCGCCGCACCTTCGTTCGTCTATCTGCCCAAGGCGGTCGACGGCGCCGAGACGTACCTGCCCGAAGCGGTCGATGGTGGCGCAACCACCCCCGCAGCGCTGGCGGACCATGCATTGAAGAAGCTCATCGCGGCCTTGCCGGACGCGGCCGCGATAACGATCCGCTACGACGCCACCGCAGCCGATCTCGCGATTGACCCAGCCAAGGTCAATGATCCCAGTGTCACCGACCGCGCCTTGGGCGCCGTCTTCCACACCGTGCGCGCGGCCGGCTTCGAAGAGGTCCGCTTTGCCGGCAAGCCGCTCACCGGCGCGTCGTTCTCGCGCGGCGCGTTCGTCGGCGTGTTCCCGATCACCGCTGCGCTCACCACCAAGGTCGCCGGTTGGGTCGATGTGGGTGGCGTCCCGATCCCCGCGACCACGTTCTACAAGCGTCTCGATTTACAGGATAAAGATCTCGCGGCTGCGGCCAGGAACCTGCTCGAGTCGGCGCCCGCCGATGTGCGCCTCGTGCTCGTCGAGAAGATCGACGTGCTCAAGTCGAAGGACAAGGAGGCCCTCCTCATCGCGCGCCTCGAGGATGCCGATCCGCGTGTGCGTCGCGCCGCGCTCGTGCACCTGTCGAAGGCACCAAGCGCGAATACGCAGAAGGCGCTGGCTGGGGTTGTCGACAAAGATGCGGACAACCAGGTCCGCCTCGACGCGGTAAAGATCCTCGTCGCCTCCGGCAAGAAGGAATACGAGCGCTACCTGCTCCTGGACAAGCTCAACGCCGAGGACGCGAAGGCCGTCATCGAGGCCGCCAAGGGCCTCGCCGCTTCCAAGGACAAGAAGTTCATCCCCGCCATCGCCGGCCTCGCAGCGCACGCCAACCCGGCGGTCCGCACGGTCGCTGTCGACCTGTTGCGCGACCTCGGCGAGTTCGGCCTCATCGCCGCGATGCTCCCGAACGAGCAGCTCGCAGCTGACGTGCGCGAGCAAGCCGCGAAGACCCTGCAGGCCAAGGCCGCGGCCGGCTCCAGCGAGCGTGCCAGCGGCATCTCCTATCTGGTCGAGAAGGGCAACGCGACCGACGCCCTCAACGCCGCCCGCATCGCGCGCGACGAGACCGTCATCGGGACTGCTCCGGCGCTCGCGAAAGCGCTCGCACGACCCGAGGTCGACGTGCGCCGCATGGCGGCCGAGGGGCTTGGCAAGCTCAAGGATCCAATCGGTCTCGAGGCGCTCGCTGGCGCCCTGCGGGCCGCGACCGACGCGGGTGAGAAGGCCGTCTACTCGGCCCAGGCCGAGGCGATCGTCTCGGTCCAGCCGGTCGATCAGGCGATCAACATTGCCGCCGCCAAGGACGCGACGGTCCGTGAGCTCGCCATCCGCGCGCTCGCAGCGTTTTCGAAGGACAAACCCAACCCGAAGGTGACCGAGGTCCTCGAAAAGGCGCTCTCTGAGAAAGAGCCGGGCATCCGCCAGGCGGCCGCCTATGCGCTCGCGCGCTCGTCCGACGAAGCGGTGCTAGGTCGCATGGCCAAGCTCGACGGCGACGCCGATCCCGAGATCCGTGCCCAAGTCGCTTACGCGATCGGCCACTCGAAGGCCGCCGGCCACGACGCGATCCTGATCAAGTTCCTCGACGACAAGGAGAACGTCGTCAAAGAGGCGGCGCTCGCCGCCGTGCAGGTGAAGAAGCTCGCGGCCGCCCAGGACAAGGTCCGCTTCCTCGTCGCCCATCGGAAGGTCGAGGTCCGCCGCGAAGCGATGCGCGCGCTCGTGATGCTCGCCAAGCCCGCCGACCCCCAGCTCTTCGACATCTACTCGAAGGCGATGCAGGACGAGGACACCGACCTCAAGATGGTCGCCCTCGACGGCCTCGCCCCCTACGGCGACGCCCGCGCCGCGCAGTACATCGGCCTGCCGCTCATCGACGACCGCTCCCCCAAAGAGCTCAAGCTCAAGACCATCCAGGTCCTCGGCGCGCTCGCCATCCCCGAAGCGGTCGAGCACACCGTGCGCGGCCTCTTCGACGACGACCGCGAGATCAAGCTGGCGACCCTCGACGCCCTCGCCAAGTTGAAGAGCGACAAGGCCAGCCGTCCCCTGCAGGAGTTCATCCTGCGCGAGCAGGACGCCGAGGTGAAGGCCAAGGCCAACGCCACCTTGGAATCCCTCTAACTCGTTGATTCCAACTCGCAACGGGCTTCGCATGCGAGTTGGAGGATCGCGGTATCGCCTTCGGCCGCCGTTGCCGAATTCGTAGGCAGCTGACCTTTTCGTCAGGGATTCGCTCGCGGTACGCGCGGCCGTCGCAGGCCCACAGCCTGTAGCCACCCGAAGCTCGATCACGCAGCGAAGGGACGCCGGGTCGGGATGCCCCGACGACTTGGAGCCCGCGCTGATGCTTCATGCTCTCGATGAAGCTCGCGCGACTGGGAGGAGGGGCATCCCGACCCCGGCGGCCCGAGCGTCGAGTAACAGCAATCCTCAGAGCAGCAACCGACTCGGAGCATGCTGCATCCAATGCAGCTCGTTCTCGAGCCAGGCAGCCGGCTTTGCGTCGGCCATCTGATCAATAGCCGCCGCGATGTCCTCCACCTGCAGCGTGATCGCATCTTCCAGCGCGCGCGCCTGGCCCACCGCGGGTGTGTCCAACTGGCCGACGACGCGCACGGCGATCCCTGGCAGGCTCTCGACCAGGTCACCCTGGATCTGCCTTCCGAACCCATGGAACAGCCGATCGTTCTGCGCGATCAGCACCTTGCCCGTGCGCTTCGCCGACGCCAGGATCGCCTCGCGATCGTAAGGCACCAGCGTCCGCAGATCCCACACCTCGGCCTGCACGCCACGCCGCTTCGCGATCGCGTTTGCGGCTGCCACCGACTGCCACGCAGCCCAACCCCAGGCGATGATCGTGAGGTCCGAGCCGGCCCGGCGCCGCGCCGCTTTCCCGAACGGAATCCGATAGTCCGCGAACAGCGGCACGTCCCCGTTCTTGCGCGCTTCCTGGATCACCCGCGGGTCGGCCGGCTCGCCCGGCAGCACCGGCCCGAGCTTCATCCGATAGATCCGCTTGGGCTCCATCTGCAGCACCGGACCGGTATAGTCCGCGGCCGTCCGCAAGAGCCCGTAGGCGTCGTAGGCACACGTCGGGATCGTCAGCACCAGGCCCGGGATCGAGCCATACAGGCCATCGACACTCATCGAGTGGTAGACCGCGCCGCCCAACACCGGGTCGACCGGGAACCGCACCGTCACGTTGACCGGCGTCTGGCCGTTGGTCGTCCAGTAGACGTTGCCGAGGTGCACAAACCAGTGCAGGCAGTTGAGCGAGTAGTCGCCGAACTGGATCTCCGGCACCAGCGCCAGCTCCTTGTGGAAGGCGGCTCCCATCGCTGTTCCGACGATCATCGGCTCATTGATCGGGGCGTCGCGCACCTGGCTCGGATACTTCTCGATGAGCTTGTTGGTGACCTTGAAAACGCCGCCGCGATGGCCGACGTCCTGGCCCCAGATGGCGGCCTTGCCGCCCGCGAGGATCCGGTCCAGCGCCAGGTTCAGCGCTTCGTTCACCTGGATCTGCGTCGTGGTCTTCGGGTCGGTCTCGGGCTCCCTTACGACTGGGAACGGTGGCCGCATGTGATGCAGGTGATCGCCCGCCTCAACCGACGGCGCCGGCTCTTGCCGCACCTGCGTCCAGGCCACACGGACCTTCTCCAGCGCCTGCTCCATCAGTGGCCCGAGATCGTGGACCTCGAAGTAGCTCTTACGCCGATCGACCTCGCCGCGACGAAAGACCTCGTTGGCCTTGAGCACGCCCTCGGCGACCAGCCACTGCCCCATGTCGAGCAGCGGATCGCGCTCGTCGTACTCGAACTGTCCACCCGACGAGCTCGAGTGCCCCATCAAGCGCGGCACCTTCGCGACCATCAACGCCGAGCGCCCCTCCTTCAGGATCGCCTCGGCCGCCGTCTTCGTCACCGAGTAGGTGTCGAGGAAGTCGCTGCCATCGCACTCGAAGTACAGGAGCCCGAAGGCCTCGGCATACTTACGGAAATCGCGAATGCCGCGGCCGTCTTCGGGCCGCACGCTGATCGCGACGTCGTTGTTCGTGACCATCGTCAGGAGCGGCAGCCGCCACAACGAGGCCGCCATCGCCGCCTCGTGGAAGTCGCTCTCGCCGGTCGTGCCATCGCCTACGATGCCAACTGCTAGCCCCCGTTTCCCCAATAGCTGCAGCCCGCGCGCATAACCCGCAGCCTTCGACAGCTGCATGCCGACTGGGCTCTGCACGGGCCAGATCCCGAGCGCCGGCCGGCACAGGTGCATCACCATCTGGCGCCCACCCGAGTGCGGATCGGTCACGCGCGACAACGCCTGCCGGAAGTAGTCGACAACGAAGCCGTTGTCGCCGCGCAGCGCCGAGGTCATCGCCGCCAGCGCGTCGCTGCGATAGTGCAGGAACAGGCCGAGATCGCCCGACTCGGGCAGCTTGTCCGGCGCACCCTTGCCACCGCGAACCACGCGATGCAGCGCCAGCGCCACGGCCGTGCCGTGCACCTCTTCGCCGGGCCCGCCAATCCAGAACTCGACCCCTTCGCCGCGGGTCTTCATCATCATGCACGTGACGATCTGCGCCCTCGTTTCGAGTGCAATCTCATACGCTTGGCGCAGATCGTCACTCGAGAGATCGCCCCACCGCGCGCCGATGTTCCGCACGCGTGCCTCACGCCCGGGATCGTTGCGTTCCGGCCTGTCCGTCTTCAGTTGGCTGACCATCTCGTTCCTCCCGGTCGCTGGTGTTGCCAGCATCGGCAGCCAAAGGCGATACGGCGGGCTCGCCGCGCACTCACGACACCGCATGCGAGCGGTGTCAGGCGCCTGTCCGGCTGCCATGCAGGCCGGCGCACGCCTTCAGGGCGCTTAGCACAGGCCCTCGGACGAGCATAGCACGGGCATCGCCATGCCCTACCGCCCCGACCCATGCCGATCTGACATGCCTTCGCGCGTCTAGCAGCAGGACGTCATACTGCGCATGACGCACCTCACCCATCCCTGCTACACCTGACCGCGATGCTGCTCCCGCGCTCCTTGCCGCTCATCGTCTCGGGCCTCGTCTTCACGATGCTGTGCGTTGGGCTCCCGATGTTGCACCTGCACCTGCATCCAGGCGGCGTGACGCTGCTCTTCCTGACGCTGCCGCCGGCGGTGCTGGTTGTGATGTTGTTTGCGCCACGCTTGCCGGCGCTGTCGCACTTCGCCTTCCCGCTGGCGCACTTGCCGGTGCTGCTTGTCCATCCCGAGCTGACCGGGCCTCGCGTCTATGCGGGTCCGGCTGGGCTCGTCGCGTTCCTCGCGGTGGTCGGCGCCGGCACCGCGTACCTCGTCTCGACGACGCCGCGCCTCGTCGCGAGCCGTGCTCGTCCGGAGCTGCTGGTTGCCGTCGGCGCGGTCCTGGCGCTCGCGCCTCTGCTCGCGCTGGCAGTTCCGGCCCTCGCGACCGACGCGGCACCGTGGGCCTCGTTGACGTGTTTGGCCATCGGTCCAGTGATCGCCTGGTGGCTCGTCGCACGCGGCTTCGTGCAGCAGGTCGGTCTGCCCGCGGTCGACCCGGCGACCCGGGCCCGCTCGTTCTACCTCCTGCGAGATCGGATCCGCCCACGTCCGATGACGTTCGTGTTCGCGGCGATCGCCTCGGCCCTGGCGCTCGGCCTCATCGCCTTCTGGTACTTGTGGAGCCCCCGATGAAGTTCGCCCTGCTCATCGTCATGGCCGCCGCCCTCTTCGTCGCCGCGGTGTTCTTCTTCTTCCGCTCGGGGGACCTGCTCACCCAGAAGGACTACCTCGCCGGCGCGCTGCACCTCTTGTCGGGCCTCGCGCTCTCAAAGGCCGGGCTCGAGCTCGCGCGCCTCGCGGTCCTCGCTCGCGCCCCGCGCTGAGTTGAATTGATGCCGCCTCATCGGCGCCGAAGAACCCGCTTCCCCACCCATCGCCCGCATGCTAGGCCGGCCCCCATGCGCGCCATGCTGGCCTTCTTCGCTCTCGTTCCCCTCCTCGGCCTCGCGGTCCCCGCTTGCTCTCCGCTGGTCGGCGATTCGTGCGACGTCTCGAGCGATTGTGGCCGCACCATGTTCTGCGAGCGCTCGATGCCCGGCGGCTACTGCACGCTCGAGAACTGCGACAACAAGAACTGCCCCGCCGACGGTGTCTGCATCCGCTTCGACGAAGACGTCAGTTGGTGCATGCAACCCTGCGATACTAATGGCGATTGTCGCGACGGCTACGCCTGCGTCGATGGCTTCGGCGCCTATCGCTTCTGCAACGACAAGCGCGGCACCGTCCCTGAGTCCGACCCCTCCGAGTAGAGTCGCTCCCTATTCTTTCGGCTCCAGGCCCGACGCGCGCGAACGCTCCCAGAGCGATACCCACACCTCGGGCGCGAGCTCTTCGGCGCGGCGGCTCAGTGCGATCCCAGCAGCCTCCAACAGCTCACGCTGTCCCGCCATCGCATTGCCGAGTGTCTTGCGTCGCTGCTGAAACGCCTTGCCGACGAAGTCTCCGAACGCCTCGAGCTCGGCATCTGGAATCAATGGTGTCGCCAACGGCTCGATCAAGACGACCGCCGAGTCGACCTTCGGACGCGGCTCGAACGCATGCGGTCCGACCTCACGCACAATCCACGCCTTCGCCGCGACCGCCGTGATGATCGACGGCACGCCGTAGTCGTGCACGCCCGGCCGTGCCACGAGCCGCAGCGCGACCTCCTTCTGGAACATCAGCACCGAGCGCGCGACCCGCGACCCGAGCGCCAACACCCGCCGATGGATGATGCTCGCCGCATTGTACGGCAGGTTGCCGACGACCACCGGCCGCGCGAACACACCCACCGCGCCCGGCTCACAGACCGGTAGTAGCGCCCCGAGATCATCCCGCGTCGCATCGCCGAGCACGACCTCGAGCGCATCGCCAAAGCGTGCCCGCAGCTCGTTCACCGCGCGCGCGTCGGCATCGATCGCATGCACCGGCTTGCCCGCTTTCAGGAGCCATGCGGTCAGCGCCCCTTCGCCCGGTCCGATTTCCAAAGCGCCCGCGGAGCGCGCCACATCGGTCACCGCCGCGATGTCCTCCAACACCTCCGCGTCGCGCAGGAAGTGTTGTCCAAGCCGCTTGTCTGCCTTCAAGAAGCCCTCTTCCGCGATGTCACGTAGATGTCCGCACCGAGCAAAGCCGCCCCCGAGAGGCTCGCACCCTCGGCCAGTAATGCCCCACCCAAGCCCGCGATCATCGCGGCATTATCGGAGCAATAGCGCGCCGGCGCGATCCGCACCCGGATCTTCTGCCGCGCGGCCTTCTCGACGAGCCGCTTGCGCAGCCCACGATTGCACGCGACCCCACCCGCCGCGACCAACTGCGCGATGCCGAACTCGCGACAGGCGCGCAAGCTCTTGTCGACCAGCACCTCGACGATCGCGGCCTGCACGCTCGCCGCCAGGTCCGCACGCACCCGCTCGACATCGGCCCCGGGCACTGTCGACGCCTTCTCCCACACGAGCCGGGCCGCGGTCTTCAATCCCGAGAACGAGAAGTCGAGGCCCTTGTTCATCAGCGGGCGCGGCAGCTCGTAAGCCTCCGCATTGCCAGTCTCCGACAGCTGATCGATATAAATTCCGCCAGGGTAGGGCAGCCCCATCAGCTTCGCGATCTTATCGAACGCCTCGCCCGCCGCATCATCCAGCGTCGCCCCGAGTGTCGTCGCACGACCCGGCCCATCCACCCGAAGGATGCTCGTGTGCCCACCCGAGACGGCCAGCGCAACGTATGGATACGTCAAGCTTTTCGCCCCACCAGCCGCATCCGCCAGATCTCCATCACTGAGGTACGGCGCCCACACATGCGCCTGGATGTGGTCGACCAACACCAGCGGCAAGCCACGCGCAAACGCGATCGCCTTGGCGACCTGCATGCCCACGAGCAGACACCCGGCGAGCCCCGGCCCCGCCGTCACGGCGATTGCGGCGACCTGGTCCAACTCAACTCCCGCCGTCGCCAGCGCCTCTTCGATCACCGGCCGAATGGCAACCAAGTGGTTGCGCGACGCGAGCTCCGGCACAACCCCGCCATAACGAACGTGAATTGGCACCTGGCTCGAGACGACGCTCGACCGCACGACCCCATGCTCATCGACCAGCGCCGCAGCGGTCTCGTCACACGACGTCTCGATCCCGAGCACGAGCCTCGGCGAATTCGGCAACCGAGGGCGATCCGGCGAATCAGCCGAAAGCGACACATTCAATTCCTGCATGTGTCGCTACTGCCCCGGGGCCGGCGCCGCAGGCACTCCCGCGCCCGCAGCAGAAGGCGAACCCGGTGTCGCGCCTTCGGTCGGCGGCGCTGTCGGCGTCGGCAGCTCGCGCGGCACGAGCCACTTCAACCGCTCCGCGAGATCACCGCGTGCGCCCTGCAGCGCCTTGCTGAAGTTGCTCGTCGCCTGCCCGAGGTCCTTGCGCTCGGCCTGCACGAGCCCCAACCACGCAAGCGCGTCGGGCTCGCTCGGGTTGCGCTCGACGAGGCGCTCGAACAGCGCCTGCGCCTCCGCGAGCCGTCGATCCTGGTAGTGCATCTTCGCCAGGGCCGCCAACGCCTCGCTGGGCGCGGCCTTGTCGATCGCCAGCGTCACGAGCGCCGTTCGCGCCGCATCCCGCCGCCCTTCATCCAGATCGACCAGCGCCTGCCCGAGCTTGAGGTTCGGATCGGCATCGATGTTCGTGACGACCGGCGTCTCGCGGGTCGCCAGTCGCGCCACGATGAAGATCGCGAGCACCACCGCCGCGCCCGCCATCACCATCGTCGGCAGGCTCCAACCACCCCGACCAACCTTACGCGACAGCGATCGCCGACCCCGCACCGGCTCATCGGAGTAGCGCGCCGCCGAGGCGTTCGTGTCCTCCGTCGAGTAGCGCCCTGTCATCGTCGTGCGTTCGTCGAAGCCATCGTCCGACCGTCGATCGTCGGTCTCGGGTCCGAGCCCTTCCATCTCTGGATCGGTCGCACGCCGCCCCGCGCCCCGCGTCAGCGCGGCACTGCCACCCGCGACCCGCCGCAGCCCGCTACCGGTGCTCGGCGCCGATCGCTCCGGCCGCATGGGCTGTCCGACATAGCCCGCCCGCGGTCGCCGCCGCTCTTCCTGATCGGTCGACTCGTCGAAGCCCTCGTCCACCGTGGGGCTCTCGATCGGCGAACGACCCCCGAAAGGCCCCTCGGACTTCACGCCGAACTCGCGCGCGACTCCTTCACGTGCTTCGCGCACCCCCTGCGAGTTCTCGGGCACCGCCGCGAGACCCGCCAGCGTCGCGGTCGAAGTCCTAATCCCGGGATCGGTCAGCGGTCGCGTCGACTCGCTGCGCACGACCTCGGCCCGTACCGACGTGCGCGCATCCATCGCACGCATCGCCAGCTCCGACGCGGTCGGCCCGACATGGCTCGACGGCGCAGGCGGCGTCACGATCGTGACCATCGGCTGGGTCGGCTGGCGCACTGGCTTCGCCTGGGCCGCCGCCGAATCTTCCACGCGTGCCTTCACCGCGCTCGCCTCGGCCTGCTCGCGCTCACGCTCGCCCGGCCGCCGCACCCGCGCCCCATCGGTCGCCCGAGCCAACGCCGCCTCGGCCGCGTACTCGAGCGTCTCTTCACCGCGATGCTTCGCCAGTGGTGCCCGCGGCGAGCCGACATGCGGCAGCACGAACGTCTCCTGCTCGCGCACCTTCACGACGTTCACGGTACGCGGCTCGCGTCGGCCCATCGCGTCCGCGACCAGCGTCGCCAGATCGGCCCGGATCACATCGTCGCGCGACAGCTCCTCTGCCTCGGACGGCAACGGGAACAGCACGAATGCGCCCTGAGTCGCGCGCACCATCTGGAATGCCGCCTCGCGTCCGGTGGCCGATGGCGCCTCGGCGTCGATCACCTCACCGTGCCGCACCAGCAGCACGGCCCAGTCTCCATCAATCTCAGTGTGCAGCCGCGCATTGAGGCGATGTCGATGCGCCATCTGAAGGAGATGCACGACCGAGTGCACCGCCTGATCACCCGAGATCCCGCCCTCCGGGAGGCCCTTCATCGACCCGCGCCGCGTCCGCTCGGGCCGTCCCTTGAGCCGTCGCGCCAGAGTCACCGGATCGATCGGCTTCATCATGATGTCGATGACGCCAAGCCGTAGCGCATCCAGCTCGACCTCGGCCGGGAGCTGTCGATCGGCCACCGCGAACACGTCGACCGGCAGGTGCGAGAGCTGGCTCAAGAACTCGCGCCCATCGAATCCCTGCGCCGCGACCTCGACCAGCAGCACGTCGGGCTCGGCCCACGCGATAGCGTCGGCGGCCTCCTCCGCGCTCGTCATGAGCATCACGACGAGGCCCTCGCGCCGCAGGTGGAAGGCCAACATCCCGCCTTCGACTCGATCCTCGTCGAGGATCAGCACCCGGGTCGATCGCGCCGTCTGTCGTTCCTGGGTCATCCCGCCTCCGGCCGTGCAACGGGCGGATACTCCCCGTGCGAGGCGCTTGGGTCAAGCCTCGCGACACACTGTGGCGCGCGCTTGGCCCGTGTTCGCAGGAAGGAACCCCTCACTCCTGCGCACGCTCATCCTCCTTGAACCAGCCCCCTCGGCATGCTATCGAGCCTGAGTTGAATGGTGATTCATTCAAGCCGGCGGCCGCGACAATCGTGGCAATCACGCCGCAGGAGTCTCCCTCTCGATGAGCGCGAACCCTCCCGACAAACGCCGCCGCATCCTCGATGCCGCGGTGTCCGTCTTCGCCCAGAACGGCTTCTACAACGCGAAGGTCTCCCAAATCGCCAAAGAGGCGGGCGTCGCCGACGGCACGATCTACCTCTACTTCAAGAACAAGGAAGACATCCTCATCCAGGTCTTCATCGACGCGATGGATGAGATCCTGCGCCGCCAGGAAGAGGCGCTCGCCGACATCACCGATCCGATCGTGAAGCTGCGCACCTTCATCCGCGTGCACTTCGCGTCGGTCGCCGAGTCGCGCGCGATGGCTGAGGTCATCACGGTCGAGCTGCGCCAGTCCTCCAAGTTCATGCGCAACACCGACATGAAGCCCTTCGGCCGCTACCTCGCGATGATCGCCCGCATCGTCGATGACGGCGTGCGCGCCGAGGCCTTCGCCCGGTCCTCCGATCCGCGCCTCATCGCGCGCGCAATCTTCGGCGCCGTCGACGAGCTCGCGCTCGAGTGGGCGATGTCCGATCGCCACTCTTCCCTCGACGAGGCCTCGAGCCGCGTCTCCGATCTGTTCCTGTCCGGCCTCGTGCGCCGTTCCTAGTCATCCCTCAGCAAGGAGCCAACCCGTGAAGATCCTGGTCGCATTCAAGCGTGTCATCGACCCCGACGCACGCATCAAGCTCAAGGCCGACAAGTCCGCCATCGACACTGGCTCGGTCGAGTACAAGGCCAACCCGTTCTGCGAGAACGCGCTCGAAGAGGCGATTCAGATCGCCTCGGATCACGACGCCGAGGTGGTCATCGTCACCATCGGCAACGAGGACACCGAGCAGCAGGTTCGCGCCGGCCTCGCGATGGGTGCCGCCCGTGCGATCCGCGTCGATGTCGATGACAGCAAGCTCGACTCTGATCTCGCCGCCCGCATCATCGCAGCTGTCGCCAAGAAGGAGTCACCCGACATCCTCTTCTTCGGCAAGCAGGCCATCGATGGCGACAACAACCAGGTCGGCCAGCTCGTCGCCGAGTACCTCGGATACCCGCAGGCGTGCTTCGCGTCGAAGGTCGAGGTCAAGGACGGCGAAGCCATTGTCACGCGTGAGGTCGACGGCGGTCTCGAGACGATCGCGGTCAAGCTCCCGTGCGTCATCACTGCGGATCTCCGCCTGAATACGCCGCGTTACGCGAAGCTCCCCGATATCATGAAGGCCCGCAAGAAGGCGATCGACGAGCTCGAACTCAGTGACCTCGGCATCAGCGACACGGCCCTCAAGGTCGAAGTCGTCGCTCTCGAAGAGCCCCCGAAGCGCAAGGCCGGCGTGAAGGTCGACTCGGTCGACGCGCTCATCGCCAAGCTCAAGACCGAAGCCCGCGTCCTCTAGGACCTCGCCCTCGACCCACCCGAACACCTCGAATCCCAAGGAGTATCCTCCATGGCTAAGATCCTCGTCGTGGCCGAGCAGCAGGCCGGCCAGCTCAAGAAAGCAACCCTCGCGGCGGTCACGCTCGCGAAGCAGATCAACGCGAAAGTCGGCGGCGGCTTTGACATCGTCACCATCGGCAAAAGCCTGAGCGGCGTGACCGACGCCCTCCAAGGCTACGGCGCCGAGGCGATCCTAATCGCGGACGCGGCCGCCTTCGAGAACTACCTCGCCCAGCCTTACGCCGAGGCGATCGCCGACGCCGTCGCCAAGTCCGGCGCCGACTTCATCATCGCCCCGGCCGGCACCTTCGGCAAGGACGTCCTCCCCCGCGTCGCAGCCAAGCTCGGCGCCGGCATGGTCGCTGACTGCGTCGGTCTCGCGGACGGCTCGGCCCTTGGCTACAAGCGCCCGATGTACGCCGGAAACATCATCGCGACCGTCAAGGTCAACACCGCGAAGACCGTCATCACCGCGCGCCCGGCCGAGTTCGACTCGGCCGAGAAGACCGGCGGCTCCTCCGCCGTGACCGCGCTCCAGACCTCGCCCGCAGCGGGCGGCGCTCGCTTTGTCGAGTACCAGCTCACCGAGTCCGAGCGTCCCGAACTCACCGAAGCCGACATCGTCGTATCGGGTGGTCGCGGTCTAAAGGACGGCGACAACTTCTGGAAGGTGATGAACCCGCTCGCCGACGCGTTCGGAGCCGCCATTGGGGCCACCCGCGCAGTCGTCGACTCGTTCCCCGAGGTGCCCAACGACATGCAGGTCGGCCAGACCGGCAAGGTCGTCGCCCCGAAGCTCTACATCGCCGTCGCCGTCTCGGGTGCCATCCAGCACCTCGCCGGCATGAAGAACTCGAAGACGATCGTCGCCATCAACAAGGATGGCGACGCCCCGATCTTCCAGGTAGCCGACTACGGCCTCGTCGCCGACGCCTTCAAGGCCGTGCCCGAACTCGCCACCAAGGTAAAAGCCGCCCGCAGCTAAGGGCCCGCCGCAAAACTACCGGATCGCGCCGTCTCGTCTGGCCCGCGTTCTGGGATCGCCTGCTCGAGAAACGTCAAAACACCTTGTTTTGCGGCGCTCCCTAAGGGCCCGCCGCAAAACTACCGGATCGCGCCGTCTCGTCTGGCCCGCGTTCTGGGATCGCCTGCTCGAGAAACGTCAACACCTTGTTTTGCGGCGCTCCCTGTCCGACGGAAGCTCGTCCGCCTTCAGCCATTCACGCGCCGTCACGCGACTCATGCCCGCATTCTGAGCGGCTCGCGTCACGTTTCCATGTCTCCCGATC
>Ga0209181_10000384_pt1 | contig 82580 bp, 59 predicted proteins | sample MAT05_FD_187208 | JGI IMG/M metagenome (GOLD analysis project Ga0209181, IMG submission 187208) | Freshwater microbial communities from Lake Fryxell liftoff mats and glacier meltwater in Antarctica - MAT-05 (SPAdes) (version 2) | ecosystem: Environmental > Aquatic > Freshwater > Ice > Liftoff...
ACGAAAAATTAGAACAGGATTTTAGTGGTGACGACAGGGCAGTTACGGATAATTATCAATACGCCAGAACTATTCTTTACATCAGCAAAGGCGGCTTCTTCAAAAAAGAAAAAATTCTTGGGGGCACAATGATTGCACCTGGTGCAGGGGAACTCATACAGGAACTAATATTGGCTAACACTTTAGGGTTATCAATCAGTAGCATCTTTAATAAGATATATCCTTATCCCGTTGCTACAAGGATTAACCAACAGCTTATTGTAAGGCATAAGCAGAAGACTTTAACCTCAGGCTTAATAAAATTATTACACATTGCTTTTAAAATATTTGGCTAATGTTAAGGAACGCGGCACCAATAACTTAGTCATTTTAGGTCAACCATTTTTTCATCAGACAACACTATTTTTCTGCGAATAGTGGGGCTATTTAAAGAAAAATAGCGGCCGTATGTTGGAACAAAGGGTGGCATCAAATGACTAAGTTATTGGTGCCGCGTTCCTAAGGATGCCCTTTTTTGAGGAAATGCGTATCAATTCAATTTTTTAAAACAAAAATTATGAAACCGAACATCGGAATCCCCGAAAAAAAACTGAAAGCCGTCGCCGACTTGCTCGCGCTTGCACTGGCCGATCAGGTGACGCTGTACACCAAGACCAGAAAATTCCATTGGAACGTGAGCGGCGAAAGCTTCATGGAATTGCACAAACTCTTCGAGGGCCAGTACAAAAAATTAGAAGAAGCCATTGATGAAGTGGCCGAACGCATCAACAAATTAGGTAGCAAGACCATCGGCACGATGGCAGAGTTCGGCAAATTGGCCTCCATCAAAGAGCATCCCGGCAAATACCCATCCTCCAAAGAGATGATAGAGGAACTGCTGGAAGACCACGAAAGCATTGTCATTCAGCTCCGCAAATCCATTGACCAGTGCGCCGAAAAATACAAGGACGCTGGCACGGCAGATTTCCTCACTGGCCTGATGGAAGAACACGAAACAATCGCCTGGACACTTAGGAGGTATCTAAACTAAAAACACTCAATAACAACGACATGGACAGTTTGGGAAGAAAGTAGCCCTTGTTACCGGCGGCGGCTCCGGCATCGGAAAGGAAATCGCTGTGCTTTATGCTGCTGAAGGAGCAAAGGTCGTCGTCTCTGGATCGGTGCAATAGCGCACCATCAACCTTACATGGCTGACATGATGCACGAGATATTAACAGCGACACTTGCAAACAAATGATGTGCAAAGTAATTCATACGATCTTTAGTCAAGTTAAGTGAAAATCCACCTGCATTATTTGGTTATGGTAGTGAAATTATTGATAAATAAAAAACTATATGGTAGAAGTAAAAAAGGAAGGCATCCTGCTAGAGAAAACTGAACTCGGGTTTGAAAACGAAAGTGTATTAAATCCTGCGGTAATCCGCGAAGGTGATTTTGTTCACCTTTTTTACAGGGCAGTTCGTAAGGGCAACTACTCTACCATTGGATATTGCAAATTGGAGGGGCCAATGACAGTGAAAGAACGACATGATACTCCCCTCCTTATTCCTCATTTCGACTACGAATCGAGTGGTATTGAGGATCCCCGGATAGTTAAAATTGATGATCTGCATTATCTTACCTATACAGCGTATGATGGTGTAAATGCCATGGGAGCCTTGGCTACTTTATCTGATTTACAAATTTTTGAAAGACATGGATTAATAGTACCTCAGTTTGCTTTTGCTGAATTTAAACACCTCACAGAATGCAACTGTGTGATCAATGAAAAATATTCCCGCTATGCGCACGACCACACTCTGATGAAGCTGGATAAAAAAATATTGGTCTGGGATAAGGATGTAGTCTTCTTTCCGAGAAGAATAAAAGGTAAACTATTTTTCCTGCACCGAATAAAACCTGATATACAGATAGCTGAAGTAAATGATTTACATGAACTGACCAAGGAATTTTGGGAAAATTATTTAATGTGTTTTCATGAAAATATTGTGCTTGCCCCAAGGCATGAACATGAGGTGAGCTATATAGGAGGAGGATGTCCACCCATCGAAACAGAACACGGCTGGTTATTGATTTACCATGGTGTTTGTGACACGACTGAAGGATACGTCTATTCGGCTTGCGCAGCTTTACTGGATTTAGAAAATCCCCATCAGGAAATTGCCCGCCTCCCTTATGCTTTGTTTAAACCGCAGTATGAATGGGAATTAAAGGGCGAAGTTAATAATGTATGTTTCCCTTCTGGCGCTGCCTTGTTTGACGATACGTTGTACATTTATTATGGTGCTGCCGATGCGCGAATAGCATGTGCTTACATGAGTTTAAAAGCATTATTAATAGAATTACTTAGCAACATTATTTCAAAACCAAAAAATATTTCATGACCAGTTCAAATCAAGATTGCCTTGGAAGCAGAAGGTTTTGAACTGCTGGGCGACCTCAATAGTCGCCTGGTGGAGCAAACCCAAAACTGGCAAATGGGATACAGCAGTACGCAGCACCTCAGCAAACAGTTTCATCAGGTGACCGGATAGAAGTCGGCGCAATTTAAAACGGCGCATGAGCGGCATGGGGACGGGCTAAAAACATTGGATCTGGTGTAGTGCAGAATCATGCACAACTTACCCGGAATTGTATAGCGCCGTCGGCCGCTCATCCCGCCAACTTTGTGATATCAAAACTCCCTTTTTTACAATGTCACTCCGCACAATTTCTCCCGCTAATAAAGCCGCGCAGCAACGCCAGACCGGTGCCAAAATCAATATGCCCGTTCTGGGCATGAGCTGCGCCACTTGCGCCGGCAGCGTGGAATCCGTTTTAAATGGCCTGCCGGGCATCGCGTCGGCAACGGTCAATTTCGCCGCCCAGACCGTGCAGGTTGGGTATGACGACCACCAGATTACGCCTGTGGAAATGCAAAAAGCCGTGCAGACCATTGGTTTTGATTTAATTGTCGAAACGGAGCATGCTGCTGAACAACAAGCCGAAGCGCAACAGCTCCATAGCGAAACTTTGCGCCGCCGTACCCTAGGCGCCATGTTACTGGCCGCCCCAACGGTTACCATCGGCATGTTTTTCATGCATATCCCCTATGCCAACTGGATGATGCTTGGCCTGTCGCTACCGGTGCTGGTCTTTTTCGGTAAGGAATTCTTTATCAATGCTTTCCGGCAGGCGCGACGTGGCAAAGCCAATATGGATACGCTGGTAGCCTTGAGCACGGGCGTAGCCTTCCTTTTCAGCACTTTTAATACGATTTACCCCCAATACTGGACCCAAAGGGGGTTGCAGCCGCATGTCTATTTCGAGGCAGCGGTGGTCATCATCGCCTTCATTTTGCTGGGTAAATTCCTGGAAGAACGCGCCAAAGGACAAACCTCTTCGGCTATTAAAAATCTTATGGGGCTGCAACCCAAAACCGTCCGGGTCATCCGCGATGCCCAGGAGCAGACCCTCCCGATCGGGGAAGTGCAAATCGGGGAACTGATTTTGGTGCGGCCCGGTGAAAAAATAGCCGTGGACGGCGTATTAACCGAGGGCAGTTCTTTCGTGGACGAAAGTATGCTGAACGGAGAACCCTTGCCGGTTGAGAAGGGCGTCGGGGATGCCGTATTTGCGGGGACTTTGAACCAGAAAGGCAGCTTCCAGTTTCGGGCGGAAAAGGTGGGCAGCCACACCCTGCTGGCGCAAATTATCCAGACGGTGCAGGAAGCCCAGGGCAGCAAAGCCCCGGTGCAGCGGCTGGTTGATAAGATTGCCGGCATATTCGTGCCCACCGTAATGGGGATTGCCCTGTTGAGTTTTGTGGTTTGGCTGATTTTCGGCGGTGAAAATGCCTTTACCCACGCGTTGCTGGCGCTCGTGACGGTGCTGGTCATTGCCTGCCCCTGCGCGCTGGGCCTGGCCACTCCTACGGCCATCACGGTCGGAGTGGGCAAAGGCGCGGAAAATCATATTCTCATCAAGGATGCAGAGAGTTTGGAGATCGCCCACCGTGTCAACGCGGTCGTGTTGGATAAAACCGGTACGATCACGCAAGGCAAACCGGAAGTGACCGATTGGCATTGGGCCGCTACGGACCCACTCTATCGAAGGTTGCTGCTCACGATGGAAAGCCGCTCCGAACACCCGTTGGCAGAAGCAGTCGTGCGAAAACTGGAAGCGGAGGGCGTGCTTGGCCGGCCCCGATTGGAGCAATTTGAGGGTATCACCGGGCAAGGCATTCAAGCCATGCACGAAGGCCAGATGTACCTGGTCGGCAACCAAAAGATGCTCGAAAGCCATGGCCTAACGTTGCCTGATGCAGCCCAAACCTTGGCCAGGGATTGGCAGGACGCCGCCCGCACCGTCATCTTTTTTGCCGGAGCCAGGGAAGGCCTCATTGCTGTGTTGGCCATTGCCGATCCATTAAAGGCGACTTCACGCGAGGCCGTCGCACAACTTCAAAAGCAAGGCATTGAGGTCTATATGCTCACCGGCGACAATCCGAAAACTGCCGCAGCAGTTGCCCGGCAAGTGGGCATCCGACATTTTAAAGCCCAAACTATGCCGACCGACAAAGCTAAATTTATCCAACAACTGCAAGCCACCGGAAAGACGGTGGCGATGGTAGGCGACGGCATCAACGACTCGCCTGCCCTGGCGCAGGCCGATGTGAGCATCGCCATGGGCAAGGGAACCGACATTGCGATGGAGGTGGCTTCCATTACCCTGATGCGCTCCGATCTGCAGGCTTTGCCCCAGCTGTTCCGCTTGTCGCGTAAGACGGTCGGTACGATTCGCCAGAACCTGTTCTGGGCATTTATCTACAACCTGATTGGTATTCCCATCGCGGCGGGCGTCTTGTATCCCGCGTTCGGTTTTCTGCTCAATCCGATGTTGGCCGGCCTGGCGATGGCACTGAGTTCGGTATCGGTGGTAACCAACAGCCTGCGTTTACGCCAGTTAAAACTCTGATTTTCAAAACATTAAAATATTACAACCATCCTCCCTGGCAGCCCGCTCTTATAGTTTTAATTCATGCTGGCGAAGCGGCGTTTCCAGTGTGCCTGTCTGGGTGCGGTATTCAATCTCCCGATGTCGCGCATTACTTTATTCGAGGACACGCTCATGATTGGCATGTCGGGCGCGATGCTGGTAGCGATGGCTTTTTAGTACACCATGCAACGTTTTTCGTAGCCGGAAAGCACTTAGGAACGCGGCACCAATAACTTAGTCATTTGATGCCACCCTTTGTTCCATCATACGGCCGCTATTTTTCTTTAAATAGCCCCACTATTCGCAGAAAAATAGTGTTGTCTGATGAAAAAATGGTTGACCTAAAATGACTAAGTTATTGGTGCCGCGTTCCTTAGCGCTGCAACACAAACCGCGTTGCCACCTTTTCACCCCCAACCGGCTGCACCATCAGATAATACAGGCCACTGGCCAGATCGTCGCTGAGGTTCAATTCAAGCCATTCATTTTCAACACTATAGTTGCGGGTCAACACCAACTTGCCTTGCGCGTTCAGCACCTGCACCTGGGTCGGTTGACCTTTCCATGGACTCATGTCCACAAACAGTAAACCATCGGTCGGATTCGGGCGGACCGTCAATGGAGTATGGAGACTTGAGAATGCAGCACCTTCCTCTTCCGTTCTCGGGTCAACATCTTTCCCGCCGGCCCAGGGTTGTACCGGGCAATAGAATGTATTGAGGTGGGAGGCATACATCTCGCCGTTTTTGAGTCTGCCGCCAATGTGGATATAGGCAGGTTGTGACTGCTGTGGAAGCCGGTATTCAAATACATCCGATTGGCCGTTGCTCAAACCCACTCCCAGGGAGCGATAGCGAATGGAATAGAACGGCGAAGCATTCGGATTGCGCACGATATATTGATTGCCCGTATTGGGTGCTGCGTAAGTACCAAAATCTTTGGGTGTCACAGCGATTACGCCGTTGGGCAATTGTATCGCGACATAATCTACCTCCGACGTACAGAAATTGGTGGCCCGGATGCGGTACCTGCGCTGGTTGATCGAATCCAGGCGGATGTCGAGCAACTCGAATTTCATACAACCGATGGTCTTGATGTCGCAAGGAGTGGATGGCTCCAGCACCGTCACGTTGAAGCAACAGGTGTCGCGGTTGCCACAAGTATTGCTGGCCTCGTAACATACTTTATTGACTCCCAATGCAAACGCGCCCCCGCTGGGTTTGCCTTGCAAAAGATTGACCGTCGGCTGGGCGCCGGGACAATTGGTGGTGGTGGTCGGCGCTGCGTAGTTGACGACAATCGTCGTAGCCGCTACGGGCAAGGATACCGTCAGGCTGGCCGGGCATTGGATGTCGAGCGTCGTGACCGTCACCGAAAAACAGCAGGTATCCCGGTTGCCGCAGGAATTGTCGGCCGTGTAACAGACTTTGTTTACGCCCGTCGGGAAATTTCCGCCGGAAGCCGGGCCTTGCAGCAGTGCTACCGTCGGTTGTGCGCCCGGACAATCCGTTGTTGCAGTCGGAAGTGCGTAGTTCACAGCAGTCGTAGTCGCGTTGTTGGGCAATGCAACGGTCAGGTTGGCCGGGCATTGAATATCCAGGGTCGTGACCGTCACCGTAAAGCAGCAGGAGTCCAGGTTGCCGCAGGTGCTGCTGGCTGAATAACAAACGTTGTTGACACCTGCCGGGAAATTTCCACCGGAAGGCAGGCCCTGCAAGAGCGTAACAGTCGTGAGTGCACCCGGGCAATCTGTTGTAGCCGTCGGCGCATCGTAGTTTACTGCTGTGGTCGTTGCGTTGTTGGGCATTGCAACGGTGAGGTTGGCCGGACACTCAATACCGAGCGTCGTGACGGTGACCGTAAAGCAGCAGGAGTCCAGATTGCCACAGGTATTGCTGGCCGAATAGCAGACATTGTTGATGCCTGCCGGGAAGTTTCCTCCAGCAGGCAGTCCTTGTAGCAGGGTGACGGTTGATGGTGCTCCCGGGCAATCCGTCGTAGCAGTCGGGAGTGCGTAATTCACGGCAGTTGTAGCGGCCTTACCGGGCAGTGCCACGGTGAGGTTAGCCGGACATTGAATATCCAGCGTAGTAACCGTGACGGTGAAACAGCAGGAATCCAGGTTGCCACAGGGGTTGCTGGCCGAATAACAGACGTTGTTGATGCCTGCGGCGAAATCTCCACTGGAAGCCAGCCCTTGCAGAAGTAGGACGGTCGGTTGTGCGCCCGGGCAGTCGGTCGTGGCAGTCGGCAAGGTATAGGTCACCGGAATTGTGGTAGCGTTTCCGGGCAGCGCCACTGTGAGGTTGGCCGGGCATTGTATATCGAGTGTCGTGACCGTAACGGTAAAGCAGCAAGTATCACGGTTGCCACAGGTGTTTTCGGCGGTATAACAGACGTTGTTGACGCCGGCCGGGAAATTTCCACCGGAAGCCAGGCCCTGAAGGAGCGTGATGGTGGGTGCTGCGCCCGGACAGTCGGTCGTAGCAGTTAAAATCGGATAGATGACAGGGATCGTAGTGGCGTTGCCGGGCAAGGCAACGGTCAAATTGGCCGGGCACTCTAGGTCGAGCGTCGTGAGGATCAGTTGCAGGATGTAGGTGTTTAGAGAATCACAACCGCCTGTGCCCGAGGCCACGCTGAGGGTGATAGTGTCTGGCTGTGTATACGTCTGGCCGCCGATCGTCACCGATTCATTGGGGTAAAACTGGATCATCCGGGTACGCATCGGGGTAGGCAATACTGCGACCTCGAAGGTGTCCAGTTTGGTGCAGCCATCCTGATTGACAGCGGAGAGGGTGTAAGTCGTGCTGACCGTGGGCTGGACAGTGACGGTCGGACAATTCGTACAACTCAATCCGGCTGTTGGCGCCCAGCTGTACTGGCTGAACCCGGGGACATTCACCACAATGGATTTGCCGACGCAAACGCTGTCATTTGCCAATTTGACATCGGCAACCAGGCTGGGCGCCACCAGCACGGAGTCGCGCAGCACATTGCCGCAAGGGTCGGTAGCAGCCACGTAATAAACCCCTGTTGTGGTGGCTTTGAATGTTTGTGTTTTGGAGCTGTCTTGCCATTGATAGGTCTTAAAACCTATCCCCGCGTCAAGGGTGATCGTGCTGTCCTTGCAGACGATGATATCTGCACCCAGGTCGAGAGCGGCGGGCGGGTAGAGTTCAACACGCACAAACGCCGTGTCGCCACATTCCAGTCCTTCGTTCAGCACCAAAATGCCAGTATAGGTCCCGAAATCGGGGAAGTTCACGGTCAGGTTGAAGTCAGTGTTGTTTTGGAGTATGTTGCCGCCTTTCAGGTCAAATGTCCACTGGAAGTTTTTGATGTTGGCTGCGGTGAGACTTTCGTTGATGATGGTGACTGTTTTCGAAGTGCCGCATCGCTTGATCACATACTGTTGCGGCCCGGCCAGTTCATCATACTGTACCCGCGCCGTCACTTGCGGCGCGCAGGGGGCGACGTTGAACTGAAAATCGCGTCGCGTGGTAGACAACAACTGTCCATTGCGGAATTCCTGCACACAAACGCCAACTACGAACTGGCCGTTTTTGATCGGGGTACCGCTGATCACGCCGGTTTGGGCATTGATATCCACGATCGGGCTGCCGCCCATCGGCTGGGCGGCGGTATAGGTTGGACTGGCAAAGGCAATCACATCGAAAGGCGGGGCACAGGGCGGATTGGGCATCGGGCTGGTACAGCCGAAACCGCTTTGTCCGCCTCCTGCAAAAGGTGCGCAAAAACTGTACACCAACTGGTCGCCGTCTTTATCAGTCACAGAGTAGTCTACCTCCAGCGGATAATTATTGCAAATAACGACCGGAGGGAAGTTGTTGAACACAGGACTGTTGTTGCACAATTGCTGCGCTGTCGGCGTGATTTCCACGTAATAAGTCGCTCCGGTCTGACCGGGATTCAGGATGTTGGTGATGGCATTGGTGCGACAACAACGTTGATATTCAATAAAATAACTCGATCCGCTTAAAGGCAGGTTGCGCTCCCAAGTGTAAGTCGCTTCTTCCAGACAAATCGTAGGCAAGTTGTCAATACAATCTGGTTGGTTGACACTGACAAGTTGGACGGTTCCGAGGTCGGCACTTAAAGTGGCATAAAGGGAATTGAATTGATAAGACCCTCTGTAAATAGCGATGCTGGCCGGGTCGTCGAACTGCGCCTGACCGTTGAGGCAGTCGCGGTATACTTTCATGGTAAAGCGGTAGCGCTTGCTGCCTCCGACGGTGCCGAGACATTCATACGTGATACCGCCGCCGACGATGTGGGTGGCCAAGAGTTCTTCGGCACATAAAAAGAGTAAAGCGAAAATTAAGACATGTTTGCTTGTAAACATGGAGGAAAGATAGTTGAGTGAAGGAACGATTGGTGTTTGAATCGGCGCTACTGCGTGGGATGTGCAAGATGCTGGGAACTTATCAAGTTCCGGCATCAAAAATAAAAAATTCGGGCTGAAATTAGAAAAGCCGTTTTAACTCGGCCTGTGTTAAAACGGCTTTTGTAAGGTGGACGACGCGAAATGTCTTTCCCGGTATCAATATGGAAGTTCAGGCTTTGTCCAAATCGAACTTGAAATTCATTTCCAGGTCTGTGGCCAGGGTGTCCTTTTCACCCAGGTTGCCATCCGATGTTGCACCAGTGTATGCAATCGGTCGTTGCACCTCGCCTGTGCCCTCCAGAGCTGCCCCGCTTTGATTGCGGTCGTTTTCCGCAGCACATGGATCGCTTGCCTGGGCAGCGGAGGCTTCCGCAGGCTGCGTGTCTTGTGCGTCCCGGACGGCTTCATCGGGAGATGGACGCACAGGCAGTGCCGCAAGAATTCGGTCTTTTACATGTTCCCAGGCTCCAGCAGTCGCCTTGTTGGTACTCCATCGTGGATCACATTCGGCCACTGTTTCTACAAAGGTATTGAGGATCAGGGCATTTTGCGAGGCAGTATTGTTTCTCAGGGGGGAAAGCCGCGTGGCATTCTCTACGGACGGAAGCATGTTCTCGATATCGAACATCAGATGTATCGCGATGTGAACGCGTTGGAAGAAAAACTCTGTTTGTGCTTTTGTCTGCGGTTTCAAATCGGCCATCCCCGAATGGCTGAACAAGTGCTCGAAAAACGACTGAAAAAAGTTATCGGCATGACTGAGGCAACGCCGGTAACTGGCAAAAACCAGCTCCTCTTGGTCGTCCAGTACTACCCGGACTTTGGTAATCTCTTTGGTAGCATGCAACAGGTCCTCATAACGCTTGTCCGGACTTTCAGCCAGCATTTTTTTCAAAATAGCCGACATCCGGGTAGGCAGTCGGGGATGCGCCAATCGCGCCTTCCGAAATTCTGGATCTGTGAAAAAACGTTCCCTGATGTGCAGGATCTGTGACACATTGTTCCCATAAAACAGTTTTTCCCCCGTCAATATCTCGAACGCGAGCGATCCGAGACAGAACTGGTTCGCCTTGTCGGTCGCTTCGCTGTTGTTGTCCTTGCTGGAGTCATACAATTTTTCCGGAGCGTAATAATGGCTGTCTTCAATAAAAGACTTGACGGTGCGCTTCGCTTCGCTCACCCGGAGAATATCGAACGGAGAAACCTCTGGCTCCAGGTCCTGGTCAATGATGATCTTGGACGGGCGTATCCCGGAATACGGAAATTTTTTGTGCCGCAGATAGTCCATCACATCGCCGATGACCATGAGCAGGCGCTTGGCGATGTGCATGGGGAGCGCACCCACCTGATCGAGCAAGATCCGCAGGTTGACACCTGATACAAACTCTGTCGTGATGAAAAAGGGGTAGGTCTGGAAGTTGACATCGAGCATCTGCACCAGATTGCGGTGCTTCAGATTGGAAATACGGCTCAATTGATTGCCCTTTTTAAAGTCCTCGATATCGCTGCTTTTCAGCACCATGACCATGACATCCTGATTGGAGTACCGTTCTACCGCGCTAAAATAAATGAATGAAGTGCCTTCGCTGAACGGCTCGATATCGCGGTACTTCCGGGATAGCACGGTCTCGATAAAGTCGCGCAGGATGTCCCGGTCTTTGACCGCACGTGGAATTGGTTTGAAAAAATTGATCTTGGACTGGATTTCTTCCCGGACATCCGTCAAAATGGATAAAAAAGAGGCGCGGATTCGGTTGGTTTCCATGTCCGTCATCTCCTGAGGCGCAGTATTTTGTTCGTCCGCTTTCCGGTTAGCGTTGTAGCGACCGGACAAGGCGACCAGGTTGTTGAGTGGTTCTTGAGACAGGTCTTGAATCATCGATTTGAGTTCTTCGATGGCTTCCGGCATCCTGTTTTGACAGACCAGGCCTTCCAGTGTAGTTTTTTCCGTCATGATTTGGTTGTTGAATTTTGGCGGAAAATTAAACTGAAATATGGCAAGTAAATTTTTTATTTCGATGGTATGGCAGTTTTTTTGGTAGACAAAACGACCAACACACCATCGAAAAATTCCGCCAAAGGCATGTTTTGCGATTCCGGGTACTGACTGCGGGTCCGCCTATCTTTTCAATACAAACCGCAACGCCGTACTTGCCTCGCCCATTGGCTGCACCACCAGGTAGTATAAACCATTTGCCAACTGGTCGGTCATTTCTATCGCAATCTCTTCGTTTTCAACAGCATAGCCGCGTTCAAGCACCAACTGCCCTTGTGCATTTAACACCCTCATCTGCACCGACTGGCCCTGCCAGGGATGCAAATCAACAAACAACAGACCGCTGGTGGGATTGGGACGAATGGATAATAGGGCATTTGAAATGGAGAATGAAGCAGGAGACGCAATTCCCGTTCTCAATTTTAACTGATCCATTATTTCAGGGCAATAGAAAGTATTTAAATAGGCTTCCGAACTGCTACCGTCTACCAATTTAGCCTCCACATGAATATAGGCAGGAGCCGATTGCTGCGGCAGTGTATATTCGAAAACATCGGTTTTCCCATTGTTCAAACTTCCCGAAACGGACTTATAACGAACAGAATAAAACGGCGATGCATTCGGGTTGCGCACCTGATACGTATTGCCGCCCGGAGCGGTATACGTCGCGCTTTCTTTGGGCGATACCGCCAGCACCCCGTTGGGCAACTGGATATAGGCAAATTGCAGTGGACTGCTGCACGTATTGGTCATGCGCACCCGGTAGTGCCGCTGGCCGATCGAATCAAGGCGGATACTCAGCAACTCGTAGCGAATGCACCCGATGGGTGTTTTCACGTCGCAAGGTGGGTCGGGCAGTTGGGCAGTTACAGTGAAACAGCAGGTGTCACGGATGCCGCATTGATTGGCGGCTTCATAGCAGACTTTGGTCGCGCCTTCGGGGAAGATGCCGCCGACAGACGGGCCTTCCAGAAGTTGTAGGGAGATGGCCGGGTCGGGACAGTCATTGGTGACGACCGGTGCGTTATAGTTTACGATCGTTGAAGTTGAATTAGGTGGCAGGGTGACGGTGAAATTGGCCGGGCAAGTAATCTCTATGTGGGAGATGATAAGTTGAAGAATGGTGGTGACCACCGACGCCCACGTTCTGCTGGTAGTTGGTGCGCAGAATGAAATTGCCGCCTGGCTCCTTCTCCAAAACACCCGATGCCTGGGGCTGATTGCCACTAAATCGCTTATACCACAGCACGTTAGCCGTTTTTGGATCGTAGCGCATCACGATGGCGCTGCGGTTGGAAGCTGAGCCGCCCTCGGTGCCGCAGAGCACGAGCATCTGGTCGGAGTCTTCGATGATCTCCGCCCATTCGATGGGGAGGTTGGGACTGACGGGCGGGAAGTTGCGCACCCAGATCGGTTCGCCCATCGTGCTGATCTTTGCAATCATCGGGTTGTCGCCCTGCTTGCCGGCTATGTACACGTTGCCATCGGCGGATTTGCACATGCTATATGCCAAGTCCAGTTGCTGCGGATTGCCCAGCGTTTTCACGAAGGTGACGGGTTTTTCGCAGTCGCCGCAGAGGTTTTTCGGCACCGAGAGGCTGTCGAAGTTGTTGAGGTAGCCACACTCCGGCCCGCTCGGCGAGAAGGGGAAATCGCTGAGCGACACGGGCGTTTTGATGGGAAAACTGTGCCCCAGCATTCCGTAGAATTTGGTAAAAGTATCCAACTCGAAAACGGCGGGTGGTAGGTCGCCCGAAGAGAGTGTACTGGGAAAGCAGTCGCCCGGCAGGAGGGGGAATTGGGTTGATATACCACTGCCGGTGATGTAGTTGGTGTTGTTCGTGAGGGGGTTTTTAGCAAAAGTTGTTCTGGCTAAGGGCGGTGAGGTAGAGCGCATCGCCGATTTGCACAATTTTGGAGCGGGAAGGTGTTTCGGGGAATTCGTCGTTCTCGTCGAAGTCAATTTTAACCGCAGAGAGCGGGTTGCCCTGTTTGTCTACCTTCAATAAAAACAAACGGCTTTGGTCGCTGAGCAGATCGTGCCCGTAGAGCATATAGCCATCGGGCAGACTGATCACCTCTTCTGCAAACTCCCCCGTCCACTCCGGCAGGTCATACTGTTTCGCCCAAAGCAGATTGCCCGCGAGGTCATTTTTTTGTAGGAAAATGGTGGAAGAAAACAAGTCGGGCCCCGTGGCATCACCGCTGTATGTGGTGATGATATTTTCGTTGTCAATGATTAGGTCACGCCCATAGAGCCTGGCAGATACATTGCTAGGGTAGGGGCCGATGCGCGACCAGATAGGCTCAAGCGTAGACACATCTATCTTGCAGATCGCGTTGCGTATCCGGTCGAGGTTGATGAAAGGGCTGTTGGTGAAATGCCCGCAGGCGTATAAAGTGCCTTGGTGATAGACGACTTGGCTGATTTTGTCCGAAATGCCAATACCGAAGCGTTTGGCCTTGCCAGGAACAATTTGTCCGGTGGCGCGGCTCAGTTGAATCAGTTCAGCATTGTCCGTACCTCCAAGGTGCGGGTTTCCGTTTAAGACATAGTCGCCGCCTGCGCCCAGTTGGGTGATGCCCAACAGGTAGTTGAAATTGCTGCGCACGATGTGTGACCATATAATCTGGCGGGTGACGGGGTTGTAGCGGAATACAAAACCCCGGCCGAGGTTGTCGTTTTCAAAGTTGCCGCAGCCCACCAAATTACCATCGCTGCCTTCAAAAAAATCAATCAGATTTTCAAAATCAAGGTTAAGACCTTCAAAACCAATGCTGTGCTCATCTAACACTTTCCCACTGGGCGAAAGTTTGGTGATCAGCACCCGTTCATCTTTCATACCCCCGAGCCAGAGGTTGCCATCGCGGGCCGCAGTGACGACGTTGCCGCGATCGGCATCGAAAGTGCTAAAAAAAGTATTGGAAGGCTGTGCAAAAAGAGGCGTTGAGCATACAACACCGAAGGCGAGAAGGATAAGTGATCGCATGGGTAGCGGTTTTGAATATGGATGGTCAATATCACGATCAGCAAAAGTGCGGAGGGGCTGGACTTCCGCCAAGATCAAAATTTTTGAATAATTGAGGATGTCGCTGAAGTTTTTTACTGTAATTTATTGATTGTCTGATGTATAATGAATGTGATGTTGAGTTAAAATACAAAAATAGTTTAAAATGAGAAAAATTGCTTCAGGATTCCGCGATAAAATTAAAAAGCCGTTTTAGGGCAAGTGGCACCTAAAATGGCTTTTGTGAAACAGGCGACCAAGTCGTTAGGAACGCGGCACCAATAACTTAGTCATTTGATGCCACCCTTTGTTCCATCATACGGCCGCTATTTTTCTTTAAATAGCCCCACTATTCGCAGAAAAATAGTGTTGTCTGATGAAAAAATGGTTGACCTAAAATGACTAAGTTATTGGTGCCGCGTTCCTAAAAGAAAAACGGGTTGCTTCGTTACCGAAACAACCCGTCGTATTTTATTCATTCCCTTAGTTGCTGTACCTGCTAAAAACCGAGAACCAGCAACTAATAACCAGGAACAATTACATCATATCCATGCCGCCCATGCCGGAGTGGCCATGACCGCCGCCACCAGATTTCTTCTCTGGCCTGTCGTTGATGACACATTCTGTGGTCAGCACGAGGCCGGCAATAGAAGCAGCATTTTCGAGTGCAACGCGGGTTACTTTGGTCGGGTCAATGATACCAGCCGCTTTCAGGTCTTCATAGCGGTCATGGCGGGCATTGTAACCAAAAGAGCCTTTGTCATCGGCTACTTTGTGGAACACCACCGAGCCGTCTACACCGGAGTTTTCTGCAATGATGCGGATAGGCGCTTCGAGCGATTTGCGTACGATCTGAATACCGAAGTTTTCGTCGTCGTTGGCGCCTTTCAAAGATTTCAGGCTATCGAGTGCACGCACGAGGGCGACACCGCCGCCTACTACGATGCCCTCTTCGATGGCAGCGCGGGTAGCGTGCAGCGCATCATCCACCCGGTCTTTTTTCTCCTTCATTTCAGTTTCAGTCGCAGCACCGATATAAAGGACGGCTACACCGCCTGCCAATTTGGCGAGGCGCTCCTGCAATTTCTCGCGGTCGTAGTCGCTCGTAGTGGATTCGATCTGTTGTTTGATCTGGTTGGTGCGGGCCTTGATGTCTTCGGCTTTTCCTTTGCCGCCTACCAGGGTCGTGTTGTCTTTGTCAACCGTAAGGCGCTCGCAAGTGCCGAGGTGCTCAAGGCCTGCGTTTTCAAGTTTGTAGCCTTGGTCTTCGCTGATCACTGTGCCACCGGTGAGGATGGCCAGATCTTCCAGCATCGCTTTGCGGCGGTCGCCAAAACCAGGTGCTTTCACGGCCACTACTTTCAAACCTGCGCGGAGGCGGTTGACGACCAACACACCCAGTGCCTGGCTGTCAACATCTTCAGCGATCACAAGCAAGGGACGGCCTGTTTGCAGCGACTTTTCCAGTACTGGAATCAGTTCCTGCATGTTGCTGATCTTCTTGTCTGTGATGAGCAGGTAAGGGTTTTCGTAGTCGGCCACCATTTTCTCTGCGTCGGTGATGAAGTAGGGGCTGAGATAGCCGCGATCGAATTGCATACCGATCACTTCTTCGACGTAGGTATCAGTACCTTTGGCTTCTTCGACGGTAATGACGCCGTCTTTCGTGACGCGCTTCATGGCATCCGCGATGAGCGAGCCGATGGTTTCGTCGTTGTTGGCAGAAATGGCTGCTACTTGCTGGATTTTATTGAAGTCGTCGCCGATTTGCTCCGATTGTTTTTTCAGGTCTTCTACCACCACTTTCACCGCTTTGTCAATGCCGCGCTTGAGGTCCATGGGGTTGCTGCCTGCTGCTACATTTTTCAAACCGGCAGTTACCATGGCTTGAGCCAGGACAGTAGCGGTCGTAGTGCCGTCACCCGCTGCGTCTGCGGTTTTGCTGGCAACTTCTTTCACCATCTGTGCGCCCATGTTGGCGATAGGGTCTTCGAGTTCGATTTCTTTCGCAACGGTCACACCGTCTTTGGTGATGGCAGGTGCGCCGAAAGATTTTTGGATGACCACGTTGCGGCCTTTAGGTCCGAGGGTCACTTTCACAGCGTTTGCCAAAGCATCTACGCCTTCTTTAAGTTTTTCGCGGGCTTCTGTGTTAAAACTGATTTGCTTAGCAGCCATATCTGTCTGATGTTGTGGATTTGTTGAAACTGTGGACTGGGTAATTGTCCATTTAAGGTGTGAATTGGGGGAGGTGTGGATTTGGGAATGGGGGTGACAATAACCAAATTACCACCAACCCAAATCACCAGATTTACAACACCACAAGGATGTCGTCTTCACGCATGATGAGGTAATCTACTCCTTCATAAGTGATTTCCTGGCCGGAATATTTGCCATAGAGCACGATGTCGCCTTCATGGACGGTCATCAGATTGCCGTCTTTACCCGGGCCTACAGCGATCACTTCGCCGCGCTGTGGTTTTTCTTTGGCAGTGTCAGGGATGATCAGACCACCTTTGGTCTTCTCGTCGGCTGGTGCGGGCTTGATAATCACGCGGTCAGCGATTGGTTTCATACTTTTAAATTATTTTATATTTTGGTGAAACAAGTTTAGTGGCCGCAAAACCAAATTATCTGCGGACACCCATCTTTATCAGACTTCGTGCCACGCGGGTTTTCCTGACATTTTTTCAGACAGTGTGCTTGCAACGTGTCAGGTTGAATAGAGCATGGCAGACAAAGTGACAAATTTTTTGACCCAAATCCCGCTATGCAACCCGGTAACCCCCGTCTTTTGCTGGCTACTTGTTATTTTTCTAAACCTGCACACATGCTGCCACCGCTGTTTATATCTCAAATGAAGCATCTCCTGGGGGATGACTATGGCGCTTTCGAAGCTGCGATGCAGGAAGAAACGCCTGTGAGTGTGCGGTATCGAACGGGCGATTATCCGAATGAACAAGCCGATGCTGTTCCCTGGCATCCCATGGGCCGTTACCTGCCAGTGCGCCCTGTGTTCACACTCGACCCGACTTTCCATGCAGGGGCCTATTATGTTCAGGAGGCCTCGTCCATGTTCTTGTATGAAGCGCTGCGTCAAACCGTTGATTTTTCCAACAAATTGAAAGTCCTGGACTTATGCGCGGCGCCTGGTGGAAAAACTACGCTGGTGGCCGATCTGCTCAGTCCGGAAAGTTTGATGGTTGCCAACGAAGTGATTCGATCGCGCCTGGGTGCGTTGCGCGAGAATATGGAGCGCTGGGGTTGTCCCAATACGGCCATTGTAAGTGCCGAAGCCGAGGAGTTCGCTGCAATGGAGGGCTGGTTTGATGTAGTGGTATGCGATGCGCCGTGCAGCGGTGAAGGATTGTTTCGAAAAGATCCCGATGCCATGCAAGAGTGGTCGCCTGCCCACGTTCAACAATGCGCCGTACGGCAGCGACGCATTCTTTCGGCAGCGGTGCAGGCATTGGCTCCCGGCGGTGTGTTGGTGTACAGTACTTGCACCTATAATCGCCAGGAAAACGAAGACAACACTGCCTGGCTGGTCGCCGCAGCCGGACTGGAACTGCTTCCGCTGGATGTTCCGAGTGCCTGGGGCATCGTAACCACGGAAGGTGGATTCCATTTTTACCCGCACCGAACCCGGGGGGAGGGTTTTTTTATCGCTGCTTTTCGAAAAAAGGAAGGGGCTGTTCTCCGATTTTCTGCCCCGACAGGATTCAAAAATATAAAACCGCTCTCTAAAAACTGGATACCGGAGGCCAGTCGCTGGCTGCAGCCAAATCTGGAGGCGCGTTTTTTTCAAACACCGTCCGATGAAGTGCTGGCTTTGCCAGCCAAACTGGAAGCGGATTATCTTTTTTTAGATAAGTATTTGAAAACCAAATGGTTTGGGGTGAATATGGGAGCGTTTAAAGGCAAAGATTTTATACCTTCTCATGCGCTGGCACTGAATCGTTGGGTTTCCTCCGAGCTGTCGGCCCTGGACCTGACCCGCGAGCAGGCGCTGCTTTTTTTGAAAAAAGAAACCTTTGATATTTCGCCTGACACGCCGCGTGGCTGGACCTTAGCGCGTTTCAAGGGCCTGAACCTGGGTTGGATGAAAATCCTGCCCAACCGCATGAACAACTACCTGCCCCCGGAACGAAGGATTCGAATGGCGCTCTGACGCCTCCATCAACCGGTCACCGTTTTTACAAATGCCCGTACGCCGTCGAGCGGAGTGTCCGGATATACGCCATGTCCGAGGTTGACGATATGCCTGCCACCAAAGGCTTTTATCATGGCAAGTGTTTCCCGCTCAATCGTTTTTGTATCGGCATAAAGCGTGCACGGATCCAGATTCCCTTGCAGCACCTTCGTGCCGCCAGTAGCGTTTTTTGCAAATTCGGGCGACGTGTTCCAGTCCAGCCCGATCACATCGCAAGGCATCGTCGCCAGGTCTTCGAGCGCAAACCAGGCGCCTTTGGCAAACACCGTTTTCGGCACATCCGGCAATGCCTCACAAATCTGGCGGAGGTAAGGCATTGAAAAAGTGCGGTAATGCGCCGGAGGCAATTCACCTGCCCACGAGTCGAAGAGCTGGATGAGGTCAGCTCCGGCTGCAATTTGGTTTTTCAGGTAGAAAATGGTTGTGTCGGTGATCTTTTGCAAGAGTTGATGCGCCAGTTCCGGCTCTGCATAGAGCATCCGGCGGGCGCGGGAGAAGGTTTTGCTGCCACTGCCCTCCACCATATAAGCCAGCAGCGTCCAGGGAGCACCCGCAAACCCGATGAGCGGCACGCGGCCTGCCAGGGCTTGTTTTGTGATGCGCAGGGCTTCATACACATATTCAAGGCGCTCGGCAGCATTTTTACCCGCATCAAGCAGTGCCACATCCTGTTGGTTTTCAATTGTTTTTGGGAATTTGGGGCCTTTTGCCTCCACCATTTCGTAATCCAGTCCCATGGCTTCAGGGACCACCAGGATATCTGAAAAAATGATGGCGGCGTCTACGCCCAGTTCATCCACCGGTTGCATGGTGGCTTCGGCTGCCGCTAAAGGTGTCTTGACGAATTCTTTGAAGTCGGGAAATTTTGACCGCAGTGCGCGGTACTGCGGAAGAATGCGCCCCGCCTGTCGCATCAGCCACACCGGCGGGCGCTCGGTGACTTCACCGCGCACAGCACGAAGGAACAGAGCCGATTGATTGGATAGGGTGCTGGAATCTTGAGTAGTTTGCGGATTGGCAGTCGAGCGCATCGTTGTGTTTTTTCGGGGTAAAAGTAGTGGGGGAGTGCCGTAGATGCGTAAAAACAGTCAGGTTCTGACCAAAAGGTGACTGTTGAAGGGATTGATCGAAATAAAAAACCTCCGATGGCCAAAGCCACCGGAGGTTTTTGTTCAGTATGAATCAATGCAGCGGGAAGGCGCTTATGCGACCTTAACATCCACTGCGTTCATGCCTTTTTTGCCGCGCTCGGTGCTATAGTTGACGACATCTCCTTCGCGGATATTGTCGATCAAACCTGTTACGTGCACGAAAATTTCCTCTTTCGAGGAGTTATCAACGATGAAGCCAAATCCTTTGGACTCGTTGAAGAACTTTACTGTTCCAGTATTCATTGTAAAAAAAGAAAAAAATGTGATGTGGCAACTTGCCGCGACAAAGGTAAGGATATTTTTGCAAAAACTTGATTTTCGATAAATTTTGCAAAAAAATAACTTTTAGAAAAAGAGCGTTCCAACCTTGTGACGATGATTTTTTGTGATTTTGGGGGTATTTCGAGCCTGAAAAGCATCAAAAAACCCCCGATGACCGAGCCGCCGGAGGTTTTGCCGTGTACGTAAAGAATACAGACGAATGATGCTTAAGCCAGCCTAACATTCACTGCATTCATGCCTTTTTTGCCTCTTTGAGTTTCAAACGTGACTGTATCACCCTCGCGAATCTCATCAACGAGACCTGAGACGTGTACAAAAATTTCCTCTCCGGTGGATTTGTCAACGATGAAACCGAATCCTTTGGTTGAATTGAAGAATTTTACTGTGCCAGAATTCATTGTAAAAAAAGAAAAAATGTGATATGGCATTTTGCCACTGCAAAGGTAGACAAGTTTTTTACAAAAATTAAAGTTCAATAATTTTAACAATTAGAACGGATACTTAAAACGATCGTCGCCACAGACCCGGAACGAAGTCGGATAGGGATTTTGGGAAAATAAAATTTTGTTTTGCCCTTGTAAAACCCCGCTTCGCCGAATGATTGTAAAAACTTCATCTTTTATTAACAAATTCTGGGTTCCAGAACGCTTTTTTGCCGCCAAATAAAAGGCTACCTTTGCGCCTCTTTTTAAAATAGCATGAGAAATATCAGAAATATCGCCATCATTGCTCACGTTGACCACGGGAAGACGACTTTGGTAGACAAGCTTATTCACGCTGCCAAGCTCTTTAAAGACCATGAAGTGTCAGGCGACCTCATTCTCGACAACAATGACCTCGAACGAGAACGAGGTATCACCATTCTGGCCAAGAATGTTTCCATTACTTACAAAGGCTACAAAATCAATGTCATTGATACGCCCGGTCACTCTGACTTCGGTGGGGAAGTAGAACGTGTATTGAACATGGCCGATGGAGTATTGCTCCTGGTAGACGCTTTTGAAGGCCCTATGCCACAAACCCGCTTCGTACTGCAAAAAGCACTCGAAATGGGCAAAAAGGTAATTGTGGTTATTAATAAGGTGGACAAGCCCAACTGCAATCCCGATTGGGCGCATGAACACGTGTTTGACCTGATGTTCGCGCTGGATGCCAATGAAGATCAACTTGACTTCCCCGTTGTATTCGGTTCTGCCAAACAAGGCTGGATGAGCCATGACTGGAAAAATCCGACAGATAACCTGACCGTTCTGCTGGACGACATTATCCAGTACGTTCCCGAGCCTGAAGCTTTGGAAGGCTCGCCACAAATGCTGGTCACCTCCCTTGACTACTCCAACTATATTGGCCGTATCGCGGTGGGGCGCCTGACCCGCGGCATTTTGAAAGCAGGCCAGCAGGTTTCGCTTTGCAAAAAAGAAGGGGTGATTCAAAAGCACCGCATCTCCAAAGTGTTTGTGTTTGAAGGTTTGGGCAAAAAAGAAGTTCCCTTTGTAGAAGCGGGCGACATCTGTGCGATAGTGGGTGTAGAAGGTTTTGAAATCGGCGACACAATTGCTGATTACGACAATCCGGAGCCACTCGACACGATCTCGATTGACGAGCCGACGATGAGCATGTTGTTCACGATCAACGACTCCCCGTTTTTTGGTCAGGAGGGCAAGTTTGTGACAAGCCGCCACGTTCGGGAACGTTTGGAGAAAGAACTGGAGAAAAATCTGGCGATGCGCATGGAAATGACCGACAGCGCTGATTCATTCCTCGTATTTGGTCGCGGTGTGTTGCACCTTGCTATCCTGATCGAGACGATGCGCCGGGAAGGATACGAACTCCAGATTGGTCAGCCTCAGGTGTTGATCAAGCGGATTGATGGAGAAAAATGTGAGCCGATCGAAGAACTCACGATTGACGTACCAGAAGAAACCAGCGGCAAATGTATTGAGTTCGTCACCCGTCGTAAGGGGGTGATGACCAGCATGGAGCCTAAAAACGACCGGTTCCTGCTGAAATTCAGCGTCCCTTCGCGCGGCATCATCGGTTTGCGCAGCAATATTCTGACCGCAACGCAAGGAGAGGCCGTCATGACCCACCGCCTTCTTGGTTATGAACCCTGGAAAGGAGATATTCCTGGCCGTCAAACAGGTTCGCTCATTGTCATGGAAACCGGAACAGCGATCGCCTATTCGCTGGATAACTTGCAGGATCGCGGATTTTTCTTCGTGGATGCAGGGGAAGAAGTTTATGAAGGCCAGGTGATCGGCGAAAACAACCGCGTTGGAGACCTGGTCATCAACGTGACACGTTCCAAAAAATTGACCAACCACCGGGCCTCCGGCTCCGACGACAAGGCTTCACTGCCGCCACCGCGCCGCTTCACCCTCGAAGAAGCGCTGGAATACATCCAAGAAGATGAGTATGTGGAGGTTACGCCTAAAAGTATTCGTCTTCGTAAAGTCTACCTCAAAGATTTTGAGCGCAAGAAGTCACAAAAAGGAATGGCAATGGCTTAAGGGAATTTGAGAGATGGAGTGCCTGAGTACACGGCTTAAATGCTGTTCTCGACATTCCGCATTCGAAAAACCTTTTTTAAAAAATTTCGTTTGCCAAAGAATTTTACTTTTGCAGCCATTTTTGAGGGTAACCCTCGAAAATGGCTGCAAAAGTGATATTCAGGCGCTTGCAGCTTCACTCTGACACCTACGATGCGTACCAAACTATCTCAGTTCAATTTTAACTTACCCAAAGAACTTGTTGCACAGTATCCTGCTGAGGAGCGTGACCAAAGCCGCCTGATGGTGGTGCACCGTGCTACAGGCAAGATCGAGCATAAAATTTTCAAAGACATCCTCGGCTACTTCAATGACGGGGACACGATGATTTTTAACAATACCAAAGTATTTCCGGCAAGACTTTATGGCCAAAAGGAAAAAACGGGTGCGAAAATCGAAGTGTTTCTGCTCCGGGAACTGAACCACGATGCCCGTCTGTGGGATGTGCTGGTGGATCCGGCCCGTAAAATTCGAGTCGGCAACAAGCTCTATTTCGAAGATGAAAACGGCAACGACGCACTGGTGGCTGAAGTGGTGGACAACACGACTTCCCGTGGTCGTACCATCCGATTCCTGTTTGATGGCACAGAAGATGATTTCCAGAACGAACTTATTCGCCTGGGCAACACGCCCCTGCCTAAGTACATTGAAAGGGAATCCGAACCGCTTGACAAAGAGCGTTATCAGACCATTTTTGCCAAAGAAATGGGTGCTGTAGCAGCTCCTACCGCCGGCATGCACTTCAGCCGCGAACTGATGAAGCGCCTTGAACTCAAAGGCATATGCTTTGCAGAATTGACCCTGCACATCGGTCTCGGCACCTTCCGCACCATTGATGTGGAAGACTTGTCGAAGCACAAAATGGAGGCAGAATACTTTAAAATTCCGGAGCGCGCTGCCGAAATCGTGAACAAAAGCATGCGGGCAGACAAAAAAGTATGCGCCGTGGGCACGACTGTAATGCGTTCTATCGAGACAGCAGTGTCAGCAGAAAAATTGCTGAAACAGGTAGAAGGATGGACCAACAAATTCATCTACCCGCCTTATGAATTCAGCATTGCCAATAGCATGGTCACCAATTTTCACCTGCCCAAATCGAGTTTGCTCATTATGGTGGCTGCATTCGGTGGTTTTGAGTTGATTATGGACGCTTACAACGAAGCAGTAAAAGAAGAATACCGCTTTTTCAGTTATGGCGATGCAATGCTGATTTTGTAAAACTTCCGCAGAAAACAAAATAAAAACGGGAGGTAGAATGTTGTGGCCTCCTGATATTCAAAACGACAAACAGACAAACTTCAACCAACGTACTTTTCAACCAGCCGACTAAATACCTATGTACTGGACACTTGAACTGGCATCGCACCTCGAAGAAGCACCCTGGCCCGCTACCAAAGATGAATTAATTGACTACGCTATTCGCTCCGGTGCCCAAGCCGAAGTCATTGATAATCTGGAAGAGCTTGACGATGATGGTGAGCTCTATGAAGGCATTGAAGACATCTGGCCCGATTATCCGAGGCACGATGACTTCTTCTTCAACGAGGACGAGTATTAGGAACGCGGCACCAATAACTTAGTCATTTGATGCCACCCTTTGTTCCATCATACGGCCGCTATTTTTCTTTAAATAGCTCCACTATTCGCAGAAAAATAGTGTTGTCTGATGAAAAAATGGTTGACCTAAAATGACTAAGTTATTGGTGCCGCGTTCCTTAGCAACGACGCCCGACGGGCATTTTTCAAAAAAGTAGGGGGTGGCGTAACAACGCCATCCCCTACTTTTTTGAAAATCCTGATAACACGCGCAAGTATTACGCGGCTTCTACCGCGACCGGATGTTGCTGGTCGAACATCGCCAACAAGTCTCCCATCGTCTCCTTCAAGTCCTTGCGGTTGACAATCAAATCCACAAAACCGTTTTCCAGCAGGTACTCTGCCGTTTGAAAACCTTCGGGCAGGTCGCGCTTGATCGTCTCGCGGATCACGCGGGGACCGGCAAAGCCGATGAGCGCACCCGGTTCAGCCAAATTGATATCCCCCAGCATCGCAAAGGAAGCTGTCACTCCCCCCGTCGTCGGGTCGGTCATGAGCGAGAAATAGGGCAATTTGGCCTTGGCGAGCAAGGTGAGCTTAGCACTGGTTTTAGCCATCTGCATCAGAGAGAAGGCACTTTCCATCATACGCGCTCCACCGGATTTGGAAATGATGCACAGCCCGGCTTTGGTTTCTATGGCCCGGTCAATGGCCAGGGAGATTTTTTCGCCGACCACGGATCCCATCGAGCCGCCAATGAATTTGAAATCCATGGCTGCCACTACCAGTTTGTGGCCGTTCACGGTGCCTTCGCCGATAGCAAGTGCATCTGTCAGCCCTGTTTTTTTGATGGATTCCTCCAAACGGCGGTCATAAGGCTTCAAATCCGTGAATTTCAGGAAATCTACGGAAGCCAGGTTGTCATGCAAAGTCAGGTACTCCGAACCATCGAACAGTACTTCGAAATATTCCTCTGAACCGATGGCGGTATGATAATCGCATTTCGGACACTTATAGTAGTTGTCACGGAGTTCGCGGGTGGTACTGGTTTCCTTGCAACGTTTACATTGAAACCAGATACCTTCCGGTACGTCTTTTTTCGACTTCGTAGCCGTAGAGATGCCCTCTTTTAATCGTTTGAACCAACTCATAACTTATGGGTGATTGGTTGATTTGTGGATTGGTGGATGCGCTAAAACAAACAATTTGATGCCGGGTTCGATGAAATCATCAAATCCACTAATCACCAAATTATCTCTACTGCGCGAGCACCTTCGCCACCAGATCAGCGGCTTCCTGGAATTCTACTGCGCCCATCACCTTAAGTCCGGATTCGTCAATGATCTTTTTGGCGATGTCGGCATTGGTGCCTTGCAAGCGAACAATCACTGGCACAGGGATGTCGCCGATTTTTTTATACGCATCTACCACCCCCTGCGCCACGCGGTCGCAGCGCACGATGCCACCAAAGATGTTGATCAAAATAGCCTTCACATTCGGGTCTTTCAGGATAAAGCGCATCGCATTTTCTACCCGCTGTGCATCAGCCGTGCCACCCACGTCCAGGAAATTGGCCGGTGAGCCGCCAGATAATTGAATCAAATCCATGGTTGCCATTGCCAGGCCTGCGCCGTTCACCATGCAGCCCACATTTCCGTCAAGTTTTACATAGTTGAGGTCGTATTGCTGAGCCTCTACATCTGCGGGGTCTTCCTCGTCCGTGTCGCGGAGCACTTCGAGGTCTTTATGGCGATACAAAGCATTGTCGTCGAGCGTCACTTTCGAATCAACAGCGATGATGCGGTCGTCGGAAGTTTTGAGGCAAGGGTTGATCTCGAACAGGCTGGCATCTGAACCAACAAAGGCCGCGTACAGTTTTTGTACAAAATCCACCATTTCTTTAAACGCCTGACCGCTCAGTCCGAGGTGAAACGCCACTTTTTGTGCCTGGAAAGGGCGCAGGCCGAGCAACGGATCCACGAATTCAAAGAACACCCGCTCCGGCGTTTCATGCGCCACTTTTTCAATATCCATTCCGCCGTCGGGCGAGTACATGATCACATTTCCACCGCGACCCCGGTCTGTCAGAATGCTGACATAGAACTCTTTAGGCTCACTGGCGCCCGGATAGAACACATCTTGTGCCACCAATACCTTGCGCACCAGTTTACCTTCTGCTGAAGTTTGCGGTGTAATGAGGCGCATCCCGATCATGGCAGCGGCAATTTCACCAGCCTGCTCCGGACTCTTGGCGAGTTTTACACCTCCTCCTTTTCCACGCCCACCGGCATGCACCTGTGCTTTGACAACACACCAGCCGGAGTTGTAAAGTTCTTTCATTTTTTTGGCTGCTTCGACGGCTTCTTCCGCAGTGTAAGCCACGATGCCTTCCTGGATTTTAACTCCGTAAGATTTGAGCAGTTCTTTGCCCTGGTATTCGTGCAGATTCATGTGAGAGACGAGAGAGGAATGTGAGAATATGAGAGGTGGTTAGAGGCGCTGGAATGTTTTTGGGCGGCCAAAAGTAAGGCGATTTGTCGAACACAGCAGAGAAGTTGGGCTGGAAAAGTTGCAATTCACAACTGGGCTATTTTTCCCAATAACCAAGTGCGCGCGGCCACTTTGTAGGAACTGCCAGCGACTTTTAGCGTTAAGGAACGCGGCACCAATAACTTGTAAGTTTCAGATAGATTGGTTTTTGCTCAGATGGGCTATCTTTTTGAGCGAATAGTGGGGCTATTTAATCAAAAAGATGGGTCATCTGGGTGAAAAGAAAGCATATCAAATTTACAAGTTATTATTTGCCCGTTCCTAAACACTGGATTCGTACGCCCGCATGGGATTCCAGAATATGCGCTGCTCTATGGTTCAGGGAGGCTTAAAAGTGGTTCAAATGCGCTCAAGATGGTTCAAAAGTTTGATTTCAGGATGTAAGGTTGTCGAACAAGATCTGTCGCACCAATTCCATGTAGCGATACTTGATGAAAAAGTCGAGTAAAATAAAGGCAAAACCGGCAATCAACCGCATCTGACGGGCGCGCGACGAAGACTTGTAAGGTTGACATGTCAGTCGTTCAAGCGAAAATGCCACCGCTTCACAGATCAGGAACGTGTACCCAATCCCCCGGCATACCGACCACCAATGCCAACCGACGCTTATCGCTAAGGCATCGTTGTCGCTCATCGTAAGCAGCCTGCCCACATAAAAATTCATCCAGTCCACTTCGTAAAAGCCGCGCCAGAGCGGTATCAATCCCAGGGAAGTGTAAGAGAACAGGCCGATCCCGAAAATGAGGTACAACTGTGCAGGCACCCAGTTACTCAGTTCGTATTCCGGGTCAATCCCTGTGCGAATCCAATACAAGGTCTGATCCCAGTAAGGCTGGCCGCCGGGCAGAAGTGCAGCCATTTTTTCAGGAAAATAAAAACTGAGTGCAATCGCCAAGGCGCAATGCGCCCAAAAACTAACGGCTACAGCGCCTACAGCCAGACCCGCGCGGCCATCCAGCAGCAGCCGAACGGTCAAAAAAAAAGCAGTGTCGCAGAGAGCGGCTGCTGAAATTGAATACCGATCTGGAAATTCAGGATCAGGGGCAAGGTGCCTGTAGCAATGGCCAGCAACAAAGCAGGACCAACAGCAGGAGTACCAGGGAGCCAGCCGGTGAGCAGGCGAAGTCTGCGATCAAATGCAGGACTAGAACGAATAAGGGGCAGCCAGTAGGTGGACATTGGATCATGGACATTGGATGTTGGATGTTGGACGTTGGATGTTGGACCAGGGATAGACATACGTAAATCCAAAGTCCTGAGTCCAACATCCAACGTCCATAAAAAGAGGCTGTCTCGGATAAGGAGACAGCCTCGTGCGTCTTGCCATGCGCGTTACTTGCGCGGGATCGGTAGAAGCAAAATACCGGTGGTGGCATACAGGATGGCGTTACCGACCACATAGATTAGGATGAACCAAAGCCAGCGGTTGCCGCCGCTTTCTTCGTTTTCGTCGCTCATAAGGCAAATAAAATTTGAAGGGTGAAAGGTGAAAGGTGAAAATTTAGAATAGCTTGATTGTAAGGTTCACTTGGGGGATTAATGAGGGATTTGCAGTTGTTTGATAAACATCGCCAGTTCAGCCTCTCCACGCATTGTCGCTCTTTGTCGCTCTCTTTCCAACAAATTTTGCGCGGCAATATCGCCTGATCGTGCCAAAAACACCGCCGCTCGCTGGCGTTGCCCAAAAGACCCTGCGACGAACGTCTGTGTTACGCGCAACAACAACGTGTCAGGACTGCTCCGAATTAAGCGCTGTGGAATATCTGCTAAAAAACTGTCTGGCTGTTGCATCCAGACTTCATACAGCCTGGTTTTTTGTTGGGTTGGAAGTTTTTTTAGATAGGTCTGGTTTTCCGGGCTATCGGGTTGTTTCAGGCTTTTTTCCTCATTCGCCGTGGGTGGCGCGTGTTTTTCCACCACATATTTTTCGAAGAAAGGACGAAAAAACACAGTCGTGCTTGCCAGCACAGCGGCTCCGAAAAATGTGGCAGCAAACAGAAACAGAATACCCCGGGGTGTTTTTAGAAAAGTCTTCATGGTTATGAGTGCAGACGCTTCAAATTTTTAACAGTTGAAGGCTCTGCGGATATCATATATTTTGCAAGGACAAGCAAACATAGAAGCAAACCAGCAAACAATACAGCAGTCAACATCTTTTTTGCCATAAAAAATTCCAGAAACCCCATAAAAGTTGCCGCTAGTGAAACGGCTGCCAAAAACGGAGCAATTCGTCCACCCAAGCCTCCGCGGGCCAACGGCTCGCTAAACGGCACCCGCAAGCCCACAGCTGGTAATGCAAAATAACTCACCGCAACGCATTGCATCCATCCAAACCAAACGTGTGCCGCCGCCGCCAGCGGGTCGCCCCAGCGCCATGCGAATACCAGTCCGAGCAGCAGCAGAACAGGCAACACTACGAGCCACAACAACACCCGTCGCACCCCGTGACCATGTCGCCAGTCGCCGCCCCGTCCGCCCGGCGCGGACGCCAGCAACCAGGATGCTTCAAAGTCCCTGCTGTACAGGAAGTTGTGCATCATGGTCGGTACGGACATCACCAGCAGCGCGATTACGACGATGGACATGGAAGCGGGCGAGCCGCCATCGCCAGCCTGGAATGGGTTGCCGAGTTGCGCCGTAAAAAGCCCCAGCAGCAGCATGGCAGCAACCGTGGCCAATTGGGGCGTCATCCGCATGCGTAAGTCGGAGTCGCGCTGGAGCATCGTGAGGGTGAGTCGGATGCTGCTACGCCCGGCAGGTGTTTTGGCCAGCCAGTTGCTTAAAGTAAGGGCCCAGGTAGCGGGGAGGGGTTCGCGCTCGGAGCGCACATTTTCGTAGCCGTTTCGGATGGCGCGGTAAAAAGTGGCGAGCCGATACAGCGTCAACCAGCCAGTGAGCACGGTGACCAGCCCGATCGCCAAAGCGATGGTCAGCCAGTTGCCCGACGTATGCTGAGTCACCCCTGCCACCCATTCCGCCAGCCACCAGGTTGGAAGCCAGCGCACCCAGTCGGGCGGCTGGGTGAGGAACATTTCAATGCGGTGCTGGCCGTCACGGAACATCATTTGTGCTCCATAAAAAACCACCAGCGCGAGGATAATTTGTACCCAGGCTACTAAATCGCGCAAGTCGGTTTTATCCGGTTCGGGCGGGCGCAACGTGTAAAGCAGGATGGCCAGCATGGGAAAAAACAGGTTGGCGCAGCCTGCGGCAAAACTATACGCCAGTGCGTATTCCCAGCCAGCCCCACGTTGTCCAGCACCGATAATGGCTGGAAAAATGATCAGCGCGACATTGAACAGCATCAGGTAGGCCAACAGGTTAGCGAATCGCGCCATCGCATACGTACGCCGGGGCACCGGGACATGCCCAATGACCTGCACGTCGGTGAAGTTGAGCGCGACTTCGTTAAATTCCACCACCACGGCCGATACGCTCAACAGCGCAGACACCGTCAGCATCACGAAGGCGTAAGGCAGCACATCAATCCGCGTAAATAAAGCCAGCGACAACACCGCGGTGATAAACAAATATTGCCCGACCACCCAATAGAGCGGCGGGATGAGTTCGCTGGGCTTGGCGCCAGTCGCACGGGCATAATGCTGACCGCGCAGATCCATGAGGAGCAGGCTGCGGAGGAGGAGGTGGAATTTCGTCATTGGACGTTCGTCAATAAGGTCATTTCGTCATTAAAGTCATTTCGTCATTTACAGGCCGGCGATGATCTGCGCCATATCGGCTTTATCCGTTTCCGGCTTGGTGAGTTGGCGAAACACTGATTCCAGGGAGTGGTCGTTGCTGCGTGCCAGGATTTCTTCCGTGGGCTGATCGGCCACAATCTGGCCTTCGTGCAGGATGATGATGCGGTGGCAAAGTTTCTGCACGATCTCGAGGGTATGCGAGCAAAACAGCACCGAACGACCCTTGGCCGCCAATCCGACGATGATCTCCTTGACTTTTCGTGCACTGTCCACATCCAGTCCGTCGAGCGGCTCGTCGAGGATGAGCACTTGCGGCTCATGGAGCAGGGCAGCGATGAGCACGATTTTTTGCCGCTGCCCTTTGGAATAGGTGTGAATAAGGCGTGGCGCGATTTTGGTCATGCCAAATGCGTCGAGCAGCAGGCGGGCGCTTTCGGTGGATTTGTCGGGCGCCATGCCATACAGCCCGGCCACCAAATCCAGGTATTCCACGCCAGTGAGCAGGGCATAAGCCGGTGCGCTTTCGGGGACGTAACCGATGCAGGCCTGAGCGGCGAGGGTCTGGGTTGCTACATCGTGGCCGCAGATGGCGACACTGCCTGCACTGGGTGTCAGTACGCCTGTAAGGACTTTCACCGTGCTGGATTTGCCCGCGCCATTGGGGCCGAGGTAGCCGACGATTTCGCCGGGGCCGATGTCGAACCGGATGCCTTTCAGGGCTTCGAATTGGCCGTAGCGGATGCGGAGATCGCGGACTTGAATCATAAGGGGGTACAGTAAGTGGCAGATGGTCGGAAGGCGACGCGGTAAAAGTAGCGCAGGGCGGGTTTGTGGAGAAGAAAGTAGCGAAAAAAGTGGGGTGGGATAGATGGGCGGCGGTGAATAGGTATGTTTTCATCCGGGCGGTTGTGGGAAGATGGGTGGTGGAGGTTATCTTTGCATCAAACTTTGTTCACGATTATGCAATTATCCGCCCACCTGAATTCATACTGGCTGCAGCTCAAAGACTTGAGCACGGAGGAAAAACGCTCGCTTATCGAGTTGTTGGTTAAATCACTACAGGTAACTGCATCTGCACCCAAAAGCAACAAACCTCGTCGCTCCTCCGCCAAAGATGAGTGGGTGCATCGTTTTGCAGGAAGTTGGAACGACTTTCCGGAGACGGCCGAAGAGATGATTGCAGTGATAGAGAATGCTCGCACCATGAGCCGCCCGGTTGAGATGCTATGAATTACCTGCTCGACACCAACATCATCGTCTTTTGGCTCAAAAACCGCTTTGGGCATCGCACTGCATTTTCATGACGATATTTATTTGAAAACCAATGTATTCCTCCGTCCCAAGTGGATGATTGATGCGCTCTTCCAACTGCTCTACCATCCCAGAGTGGAAGCGCAGGCAGGTCGTTTTTCTGAACACGACGCGGATGCAATCTGGGCCGAACCGGAGTACGACGACATGCACGGTGTGCTGCTCCGCCTCATGGAAAAATTCCATCTCTGTTACGGCATTGAAGGCACGAAAAACTACATCGTCCCGCAGCGATTACCTGCCCGCACAGAAGCATTCATACCGCCAGCCGACGCGACGCAGGTCGTATTTCGGTACAAGTTCATGCCGAGTGGCATTTTGACCCAACTGACCTGTCGGTTGCATCATCGGATTGAGTCGTACCCCGGAACTCCGTTCCGGGACGGTGCGGAGGATGCCCGGAGCGGAGTTCCGGGGTACATGGTATGGAGCGATGCTGTGCAATTTACAGACAAAAACAACGCCGGTCGTGTTTTCGTCCGCGAGGTGCAGACGGCGCATTTTTTGGAGATCAACGCCTTCGGCCCGCATAAAGCCGATATGCTGAACCAGGTGGTGGACATCCTCGACGACATCCATGCTAAGGAACGCGGCACCAATAACTTAGTCATTTTAGGTCAACCATTTTTTCATCAGACAACACTATTTTTCTGCGAATAGTGGGGCTATTTAAAGAAAAATAGCGGCCGTATGATGGAACAAAGGGTGGCATCAAATGACTAAGTTATTGGTGCCGCGTTCCTAACTCGAAATTCGGCAACCTGCGGGTGGAAAAACTAGTGCCTTGCCCCTGCGCCACTTGCGCCCAGCAGCGCAGCCTCCGCGAGGAAGCAGAATTTTTTAATTACGATTTCCTGCTCGAACTGCTCCGCGATGGCGAAACCGAGAGCGACCGCTGCCGCTTGAGCAAGCGAAAATTTCCCATCCGCGACATCCTGAAAAACGCTGAAGTGCGGGTTTTTAAAGCCGAGCACATTCGCGATCTCATCGCTGGCGGCCAAATGGAGGCCGCACTGCGATTGCTGCGTGGGCAGTTTGACGAGCACAGCGAAGTTTTGCAGCAGATGGGGCGGTTGAATGGCTTGGAACGGGAGCATCGGCTGGGCGGGCTGTCTGATAAGGACTATACCAAAGAGAAAAATAGAATTCGGGATGGGGTGTTGAAGGTACTGGGAGTGTTGGAATTGGGAGAGCGTTAGTGCCATTTATGCTGGTAGAGCACATCGTAAGTCTGGCGAAAGCACGGGCCGTGAAAAGACTATCCGTTGCTGCGTGATGAGGCCTGTAAAGGTACATTGACACTTTTTGACTTCAACAGCATAGAGCGGGTTTTGGAACGGAAAGAGTTGATGGAGGCTGGAGTTTATCCTTGAGCGCACCTCCTCCAATTTTCCAAAAGGTACTCTGAACCCAACCCCTCGCAATCTGTTATCTTTGCCGCTGTGTTTCTCCGGAACCTGAGTTCCGGGGCGCTGCTTATTCACTTCCCGAAGCAAGACTTTTGGGGTAAACTTTTACCCGTGACGAAAGACATCCTCACCAGCCTCACCGAGGCGGCCCGCGAGCGTATACTCATCATTGACGGCTCGATGGGCGTTTTCCTGCAATCGTACAACCTGCCGGAAGAAGATTTTCGCGGCTCGCGATTCCGTGATCACCACCGTGAACTCAAAGGCAATTTCGATGCATTGTGCCTCACGCGGCCCGACATCATCGAAGAGATCCATCGCAAGTACCTGGATGCGGGTGCAGACATCATCGAGACCAATACCTTCAACGCCACGGCTATCTCACAGGCAGATTTTGATATGCCGCCCGGCGTATGCTACGACATCAACAAGGCTGCCGCGGAAATTGCCCGGAAGGCAATTGAGAATTGGGAATTGAAAATTGAGAAAACGTCCCCCCAATCCAGAAAATTCGTGGCAGGAGCTTTAGGGCCGCTCAACAAAACCCTCTCGCTCAGCCCCGACGTGAACGACCCTGGCTTCCGCACCATCACCTTCGATGAGGCTAAAGACGCCTATGCCGAGCAGGTGCGCGGTCTGGTAGACGGTGGCGCCGACATCATTTTGGTAGAAACCATTTTTGATGTGTTGAACTGCAAATCAGCGATCTACGCCATCGAAGAGGTATTTGAAGAAAAAGGATACCGACTCCCGGTCATCATTTCCGGCACGATCACCGACGCTTCGGGGCGCACCCTGAGCGGCCAGACTGTCGAGGCATTCTGGATTTCAGTGAAACATGCCAAACCTTTCGCCGTCGGTCTCAACTGCGCCCTGGGTGCGGAAGAAATGCGCCCGTACCTGGAAGCGCTGGCAAGTATCGCGGACTGTTTCATCTCCTGCTATCCAAATGCGGGCCTGCCCAACGAGTTTGGCGAGTACGATCAGACGGCGCATGAGATGTGCATTTTTATGGAAGATTTTGCCCGGTCTGGCTTTGTAAATATTGCTGGCGGATGCTGCGGAACTACTCCAGATCATATCCGGCACATTGCTGAGCACGTCAAAAAATACCCCCCGCGTCAGCCCGCACACTGGGCCGAAGGGCTTTCGAAATTTGCCGGGTTGGAGCCGCTGGTGTTGCGGGAAGATACCAACTTTGTCAATATCGGCGAGCGCACCAATGTGACTGGCTCCGCCAAATTCGCCAAACTTATCAAGGAAGGAAATTACGCTGAAGCGCTCACCGTCGCCCGTCAGCAAGTGGAGGGCGGTGCCCAGATCATTGACGTGAACATGGACGAAGGGTTGCTGGATTCCGAGGCCGCAATGGTCAAGTTCCTCAACCTCATGTCCGCCGAGCCGGACATCGCCAAGTTGCCCGTGATGGTGGATTCCTCGAAATTCCGCGTCATCGAAGCCGGGCTGAAATGTTTGCAGGGCAAAAGCATCGTCAACTCGATTTCGATGAAAGAAGGAGAGGCCGAGTTCATCCGCCAGGCCAATATTTGTCGCCGGTTTGGCGCAGCGGTGGTGGTCATGGCTTTCGACGAACTGGGTCAGGCCGACACCATCGAACGCAAGGTGAGCATTTGCCAGCGGGCGTATAAAATTCTCACGGAGCAGGTCGGTTACGATCCAACGGACATCATTTTTGACCCCAATGTTTTCGCCGTGGCGACGGGCATTGAGGAGCACAATGAATATGCGATCAACTTCATCGAAGCCACGCGGCAGATCAAGGCGACTTGCCCGGGCGCGAAGATTTCGGGCGGGGTGAGCAACCTGTCTTTCTCATTTAGAGGCAACAACCATGTCCGGGAAGCCATGCACTCGGCCTTCCTGTACCATGCGACGCAGGCAGGGATGGATATGGGCATCGTGAATGCCGGAATGCTTGAAGTGTACGAGCAAATTCCCAAGCCTTTGTTACAACGCATTGAAGATGTACTGTTTAACCGCCACCCTGACGCAACGGAGGAGTTGGTGAAATTGGCTGAATCATTTAAAGAAACGGGCGGCAAAACGATTGAAGAAGACCTTGCCTGGCGCAATACGACCGTGCAGGAGCGCATCACCCATGCTCTTGTGCGCGGCATTGACAAGTTCATCGAACAAGACACCGAAGAAGCGCGTCAGCAATACGCTGCACCACTGGAAGTGATCGAAGGCCCGCTCATGGACGGCATGAACGTGGTAGGCGACCTGTTCGGCTCCGGTAAAATGTTTCTTCCGCAGGTGGTGAAATCAGCGCGTGTGATGAAAAAAGCGGTAGCGTATTTGGAACCTCACATTCTGGCTGCCAAAGGTGGCGTGGTGACTGCGAAAGGCAAAATTCTGATGGCCACAGTGAAAGGCGATGTGCACGACATCGGCAAAAACATCGTGGGCGTGGTACTCGGCTGCAACAACTACGAGATCGTGGATTTGGGCGTGATGGCGCCAGCCGACAAAATCCTGAAAGCCGCCATCGAACACAACGTAGACGTGATCGGCCTTTCCGGCCTTATCACACCCTCGCTCGACGAAATGGTGCACGTCGCCAAAGAGATGCAGCGCCTGGGCATAAAACTTCCGTTGTTGATCGGCGGGGCGACGACCTCCAAGACCCACACCGCCGTAAAAATTGAGCCTCACTACTCCAATGGGCCGATCGTCCACGTGCTCGATGCAAGCAGGGCCGTAGCGGTAGTGAGTTCGCTCTTGACTAAAAATGAAATTGATAATGAGGTATTTGTCAAAAATGTGAAAGCCGAGTACGAGCAAATCCGCGTCCAGCGGGCAGGTCGCCAATCCAGCAAACAATACCTGACGCTGGCACAAGCGCGGGCAAACAAATTGCAGTTGGACTGGGATAACTATACACCGCCGAAGCCGAATTTCGTGGGCATCAAAACTTTCGATCAGTACCCGCTGCAAGAACTGGCCGAATACATTGACTGGACCCCTTTTTTCCAGAGTTGGCAGTTAGCAGGCAAGTTTCCGGCTATATTGGAAGATGAAATAGTAGGTGTGGAAGCCAAAAAACTCTACCACGATGCGCAGGTGATGTTGCGACAGATTATTGATGAGAAATGGCTGGAAGCGCGGGGGGTGATTGGGATTTTCCCGGCAGCATCCGTGGGAGATGATATTGTTGTATCGGCGGCTTCAGCCGTCGGAGCAATGGATACCACTGATACAATTACGTTGCACCATTTGCGGCAGCAAAACTTGAAGGCGGCGGGGCAGGCGAATTACTGTCTGGCGGATTTCATTTCTCCTAAAGGCAATGATTTCATCGGAAGTTTCGCCGTCACCGCAGGCATCGGCATCGAAAAGTGGGTGGAGAAATTTGAAAAAGAACACGACGATTACTCCGCCATCCTGCTCAAAGCCCTCGCTGACCGACTGGCCGAAGCCTTTACAGAGCGGCTGCACGAGCGCGTACGCAAAGAGTTTTGGGGGTATGCCCAGCATGAAACCCTGGACAATGAAAAATTGATCCATGAAGAATATGTGGGCATTCGCCCGGCCCCCGGCTACCCGGCCTGCCCGGAGCACACGGAAAAGCGGACGCTCTGGCAGTTGCTCAAGCCGGATGAGACCGCCGGTATACAGTTGACCGAGAGTTTTGCCATGTACCCGACGGCGGCAGTAAGTGGCTGGTATTTCAGCCATCCGGAGTCTAAGTATTTTGGCCTTGGCCAGATCGGGAAAGACCAGGTGGAAGACTATGCACGTCGCAAGGGAATGTCGTTTTCAGAGGCGGAGCGGTGGTTGGCACCGGTGCTCAACTATGATGCTTGAACTATGAAATTCGCAAAACTACCCGACATCAGCCACGTAGATTTTTCGCTCCCGCCCGATCCGCCGCAGAACGCAGGGGTGCTGGCAGCATTGCCGAAGATGGCTGCCCCACCAGTGATCTATCTGGGCGCGACCGGCTACAATATGAAACCCTGGGTCGGCTCCTGGTATCCCGCCGGAGCAAAGGACAAGGATCATTTGAAGTATTATGGTACTCAGTTTGCTACGATCGAGCACAATACGACGCATTATCGTATCCCCGATGAGGCGACGGTAGCGCGGTGGCGGGAAGAAACGCCGCCGGACTTCCGCTTCTGCCCCAAAATCCCGCAGACCATCAGCCATGCCCGGGATTTGGGTCTTTCGAGCGGCCAGATCCAATTCTTTTGTAAAATGATCGCGGGCCTGGAGGAGAAGTTGGGATGCTGTTTTTTGCAGGTGCCGCCCTATTTCAGCGCGCAGGACTTGCCCCTGCTGATGCGCTTTCTGGAAGTTTTTCCGAAGGAGATTCCGCTGGCGGTGGAAGTGCGCCACGAATCATTTTTTGAGCCGACGGTTGCGGCGGAGGATTTTTTTCAACTGCTTCAACGGCATAACATTGCTACTGTCATCACCGATGTGGCAGGCCGCCGCGACGTGTGTCACATGCGGTTGACTTGCGGCAAGGTACTGGTACGTTTTGTCGGAAACAATTTGGATCCCACAGACTATGTCCGCATCCGCGACTGGTCTGCGCGGCTGGCCGATTGGTGCGCTTCCGGGATGCGCGAGGTGTATTTTTTTACCCACGAGCCTGACAACCTCCTTGGGCCGGATCTGGCGGCTTTTGGTGCAGAAACTTTTGCGGCAGCATCGCCGAAAGCACAATTGAGGGGACCCAAAAAAGTGGGTGGGGTACAGGGGAGCTTGTTTTAAGAACGCGGACGGAATAAGGTAGCGTGAAAGTTAATTTTCTGCTATCCGGCTGCCATTTTTGGTTCGCTGTGCTCAATTTCTGAGCGGAAGCCGCACATTTGCGGTTATCCCGGCTTAACACAAAAAAATCAGTATTCGCATCCCGCATTCGACATGGAACCTTTTCCTTACATCCACCGCGATATTTCCTGGCTGTCCTTCAACTACCGGGTACTGCAAGAAGCCAAAGACCCGGCCGTGCCCTTGCTGGAACGGCTGAAGTTTCTGGCGATTTACTCCTCTAACCTGGACGAATTCTTCCGCATCCGGGTGGCGGGCATCCGTAAGCTGAAAAAAGTCGGCAAAAAAACCAAGGCCCAATTGGATTTTGACCCGCGCGAAATACTTAAGGAAATCCACGCCATCGTCAACCGCCAGCAGGAAGAGGTCGCAGTGGTTTTTGAGAAACAGATCGTACCGGAATTGCGTCGCCACCATATCAACATCCTGCGGCGTTTGGATTTGAATACGGAGCAGCGGCGGTTCGTGGAGAATTATTTCAACGACAACCTGTTGCCTTTCGTTATGCCCGTTTTGCTGGTCAAGCAACGGATCAGACCGTTTTTGGCGAATGCTCACCTGTACCTGGCAGTTCATTTGCGCCCACGCAAAAAGCCACTGGCGGAGAGCGAGTACGCGCTGGTAAAGATTCCCTCCGATCAGTTGCCGCGTTTCATACAGTTACCCCCTTCCGCGACCGGCAGCCACGACCTTATATTGCTGGACGACATCGTGCGCAACTCGGTGACGTGGCTGTTCCCCGGCTACGACATTCAGGACACCTATTCCATCAAACTGACCCGCGATGCCGAACTTTACATTGACGACGAGTATTCGGGTGATCTGGTGGCTAAAATCAAAAACAGTCTCCAAAAACGGCAAGTAGGCCCGGCCAGCCGCTTTGTGTATGACCGGGAGATGCCCGAATTTTTGCTGGCATACTTGCAGGAAACGTTCGACCTGCGCAAGAACGACATGCTTCCTGAAGGTCGCTACCACAACAACTTTGACTTTTTCAAATTTCCTGACTTCGGACTGAGTCACCTGAAAAACAAGCCCTTGCCACCCCTGCACCACCCGTTATTGCACAAGGCAGAAGATCCTTTCGAAGTCATCGGGCGAAAAGACCAACTCCTGCACGTCCCGTATCAGAGTTACGACTCCGTTGTTCATTTCTTTGAAAAAGCCGCTGTTGATCCTACAGTTACCCACATCAAAGTGATTCAATACCGGGTGGCGAAAAACAGCCGTATCATCCAGGCGCTGATGGAAGCCGTCAAACGGGGCAAGCAGGTGTCGGCTTTTGTAGAGATCAAGGCCCGGTTCGACGAGGCGGCCAACCTGGAGTGGGGCGAGCGCATGGAAAAGGCCGGTATTCGCGTTCACTACTCCTTTCCTGGGGTGAAGGTGCATTCAAAACTCGCGCTGGTGCGGCGCATGGAAAATAGCACCCACCGGCTCTATTGTTATCTGGCCACCGGTAATTTCCATGAAGACACCGCGAAAATTTATTCCGACTTCGGCCTCTTTACAGCCGATCCGCGCCTGTGCGGAGAAGTCAGCACGGTGTTTACTTACCTGGAGAACATTAAGCCACCGAAAGAAGAATTTCAGCACCTGTTGGTGGGCCGATTCAACCTCAGACCTGGTTTGTATACATTGATAGACAACGAAATAGAAAATGCAAAGAATGGTCTTCCTGCATCCATGACCCTCAAAATCAACAGCCTGGAAGACAAGGGGATTATTCAGAAGCTCTATGATGCCTCCCAGGCGGGTGTCAAGATCAAACTCATTATACGAGGAATCTGCTGCCTCGTAGCGGGCATTGAAGGGGTGAGCGAAAATATCGAGATCATCAGCATCGTGGACCGTTTCCTCGAACATGCCCGTGTATTTGTGTTTCACAACAATGGCGCAGAACGGATGTTTCTTAGCAGTGCTGACTGGATGGAGCGCAACCTGAGTTTCCGGATCGAAACTACTTTCCCGGTGTATGATCCCGATCTGCAAGCCGAAATCAAGTCCATGCTTGATCTGCAACTCAGCGACAACGTGAAAGCGCGCATCCTGGATCCTCAAAACCTCAACGAATACCGTCGCACGAGTACGGATATCCCGGTGCGCACTCAGATCGAGACATATTTTTATTTCAAACGAAAATTGGAATGAAGGTTTTCACTGAACAAGAACAGGCTGAAATCCAAACGCTGTTTGGTTATAAGCCGGAAGAAATGGACGCTGAAACGTTTAAAAAAACGCTGCGTGAACTTCGGGCCAAGTACCACCCCGACAATTTCGAAAAGTTTGGCGACCAGGTCGTGCGCCAACTGGCTACCGAGCGGTTTCAACGCATCGAGCGGTTGGCTGAAAAGATAGAAGCCTGGAAGGACGGACGGCTGACGAATGATTCGTCCTCGGCTCCTGCTTCTGCACCTAACCGGGCTGCTGATTCTCTGCATGATCCCCGCGCGCGCTTTGCTTTTCGCGAGATGAAACTTGAAATCCGCACCAGCGACAAGGATTTTAAATTTCACCTGTTTGGTACTTTTTACCGCTGGCTGCTCAATGGCGACCGCTTCAAAATACCGGGCACTCAAGCCTACATCATTGCGGAGGAGTCACATGCCGGACGTAAGATCGGCTTTGTAGAATCCATTCGGCTCTATCTCACCTTTGAGGAAAGTGATTCGCCGGAAGCCATTGTTCGATGGCTGTTTGATAAAATCGCCGGACGGGTGGATACCTTGTTTATTGAAGGTGAAGTTGTGCCTGTGGAATGGGATAATATGCTGATGGCGGTCAAACGGCGCTCCTTCAAAGGCTTGCCCCCGACGATGGCTACCAGTGATGTTGAAATTTTTTCTTCCTGAAATTCAGGCTGTTAAACGTTGTTTAATTTTTTTTTGAAACAAACGCTTGTGTGTTCGAAAAACTCGCTGTTATCTTTGCCGCCGCTAAACGACAGGACAACGGTTCTGTTAATCATAAAAACACTACGCGGAAGTAGCTCAGTTGGTAGAGCACGACCTTGCCAAGGTCGGGGTCGCGAGTTCGAGTCTCGTTTTCCGCTCCAAAGCCTTCAAGCAATTGAAGGCTTTTTTTATTTTTGCCGGTTGGTGCGCGGTGTAAGGTGCAAAGCCTATTTTTGTCACAGTTTTCACGACAATGGCCCGGGTGGTGGAATGGTAGACACGAGGGACTTAAATTAATTTGAGCGCACTCAGAGAAATCGGAGATGCGGAACCGCTTAAATTCGGGGAAACCTGTAAGATGGCAATCCCGAGCCAAATCCTCACAGTGAGGAAAGGTGTAGAGACTTAACAGGCGGTGCCTAAGTTCTGAAGCAATCGGAATAAGGCAAAGAGAAAGTCCAGACCACAAATCCCTTCTATGGAGGAGGGTGCGACGAAAGTCGTAGTTGGTACGAAAATCCCTTGACCCTCAACGGTCGTGCAGGTTCGAGTCCTGTTCCGGGCACTAGAAAAAAGCCGTCCTGATGTTTTTGGGGCGGCTTATTTTTTTCATCGTCTCCACGTACCAGTCAGTGCATGGCAATTAGGGCACAGGAGAGTCAAGTTGTTTAGAAGATTATTGGAACGATCTCCGTCTATGTGTTCTAATTCAAGCGGAATAGGCTGGTCTAACCATTCCGTCAAACTACATTTGTAACATTTAGCAAATTATGTATAAATTTTTTTTCTTGCCCCTCCTTTTTATTAGTCTTTTCGCCTCCGCCCAAAAGACTGAAGTAGATAAAGCCTACACCGAAGCATGTACCTGCATCGAGTCGTTGGAAAAAAAGAAATTGAAGCCTGAAGAAAAGAAAGCGCAGGGCATGGCCTGCCTGCAAAAAACCATGCTCGACCACATCGAGGCACTGGCGAAAGACAATGGTTACGAATTGAACGATGTCAACGCAGAAACCGGCCGGTTGATCGGCGAAAAATTCGGGCAGGCACTGGTGACAAAATGCCCCGGTTCTGTCGGCTTCTTCATGGAGATCAGCAAAGGGGAGATTGAGAAGAATGGAATGCCGGCCTCCGCTCAATATACCAGCAGCGGTGCGGCGATTGGCACTTTCCTCCGGCTTGATACCTCCGGCGATTCGCCCAAAGTGGTGATCAAAATAGCAGATGGCAGCGAAGAATCTTTCCTGTGGATTCGTCCGTTCAGCGGATCTGACACCTTTGAATCACAATACAAAACCATGCTCAACAAAAAGGTGACCATCGAATGGGGTGAATTCCGAAAGTATGTGTTCGCCATGAAAGGCTACGCCAAAGTGAAGGAGATTACGTCTCTCACGGTGGCTAAATAGTTGTTGGTTGTTAGTTCTTAGTGTTTCAAATACTCTTGGGCGAACGAAGAACTAACAACTATTTTACCATCATTTCAAAAACCGCCCCAACCAGTCAAAGTACGTGCGTTGCCAAAGCAGGCTGTTCTGCGGCTTGCTCATCCAGTGGCCTTCGTCCGGGAAACTGAGGAAGCGCGAGGGAATACCCTTCAACTGTGCCACCTGAAACGCCTGCATGCCTTCACTGAACGGTACCCGAAAGTCAAGTTCGTTGTGGATGACCAGGATGGGGGTGTCCCAGTTTTGGGCGTACAAGTGAGGGCTGTCTTTCTGGTACATCTGCGGCTTCGGCGTTTTCCAGTAAGCGCCCTCAAAGTCGTAATCGGGGAACCATACTTCCTCCGTAGTACCGTAAAAACTTTCCAGGTTATAAAGTCCGCAGTGGGCAATGAAGGTCTTGAACCGCTTGTTGTGGTTGCCGGCCAGCCAGTACACCGCGTAGCCGCCAAAACTCGCGCCTACTGCGCCCATGCGCTGTGCATCCACAAATGGCATTTTGGCGGCAGCGTCAGTGGCAGCCAGCAGGTCTTTCATGGCATCGCCCCATTTGCCTGTGATCGCATCGTTCCAGGCCATACCGGCACCCGGCATCCCGCGCCGGCAAGGAGCCACGATGACATAGTCGTTAGAGGCCATGAGTGAAAAATTCCAGCGATAGGAAAAACCCTGGCTGATGGGTGATTGTGGTCCGCCCTGGCAGTAGAGCAGGGTGGGGTACTTTTTGTTTTTGTCGAAATTGGGCGGCAGTACCATCCAGACATTCATTTCCTTGCCGTCAAACGTCGTCACAGTGCGCCGCTCCACCGTGGGTTTGGCGATCTTGTCCCAGACGGCCGATGCCACAGTGGTAAGCGGCCGTGCTGCACCTGTTTGCGTATTGACTGCAAAAACCTCCGCAGGAGCGGTCATGGAAGTCCGGCTGGCAACAATCTCGTTGCCGGCCATTTTGATCGCCGTATAGTCGTGCTGGCCTTCTGTGATGCGACTGATCTTGCGGCTTTCCACCTCCATTTTATAAATCTGGTAAGTAAAATCCACGCTGCTCAGAAAGTACAGGGTCTTGCTGTCTGCCGACCAGACCGGGTTGTTGGCTTCATAGTCCCAGCCCTCGGTGATTTCGCGCTGCTGCTGCGTTCGGGTGTCGAGCAGAATCAGGCGCGGTCGGTCGGCTTCGTAACCCGGCCGCGCCATGCTGGTCCAGACCAGGTATTTGCCGTCGGGAGAGAATACCGGCTCCTGATCGTAGCCCTGGGCGCCGGGCGTGGCATTGACCGTTTTGCCAGAGGCCATTTCGTAGAGGTAGAGGTTGGCATTGGTGCTCTGCGCCTCTTCGGTGCCGTACTGTTTGCGGCAGGTATAGACGATGAAACGGCTGTCGGGACTCCAGGTGATCTGCTCCATGCCTCCCAGCGGCGTCAGTGGCGTATCATATGTTTCGTACATCACTTTGGTCGGTTCACCGCTCATCTTTCCATCCTTATAAGCGGTGTAGAACAGGTTGCTGAATTTGCCGTCGCGCCATGTTTTCCAGTGGCGGTAAAAAAGGCCGTCCGTGATCCGCCCGCTGGTTTTGGGTAAATCACTAAATCGCTCGGGAATGCTCTGTTCGTGTTGAACATCTTGCGTAAACAACACGAACTGGCCGTTTGGAGCATAATGAAAGCCGTTGATCTCCGCGTCAGAGACTTTCGATTCACTCGTGCCGTCCCGGTTGATCTCAAACATTTTTCCGTCCCGCAGAAAGCCGATCTTTTGTCCGCCGGGATGAAATTCTGCATCAGACGCCGACTGGTCGGCAGCGCTAAGAGGCCGCGTCTCGCCATTGCGTACATTGACGATGTACATTGTTCGGAAGCCTTTATTCGAGACCATGTCATAGCGGCGAACGCCATAGACGGCAAATTGGCCGTCGGGGGAAGTACAGTCGAGTTCCACCCGACCGATCTGCCAAAGGAGTTCGGGGGTGAGTCTTTGGTTTTGACCGGTCATTTCAATCGGGAAGGCCATAGTGATGGCAAAGAAAAAGGTGAGGAAACGAATCATGTTTAAGTTGTTTTGAATGTTTTTTGGACGTTGGACAGGGGACGGTGGACGTTGGACGGTGGCCGTTGGACTGAGGACGGTGGACGGAGGACAGGGGATAAAATTCTTAAGTCCGACGTCCTCAGTCCAACGTCCAAAATAGTTTGAAGTTGGATAGTTTGAGGCAGGCATTTATAGTTCATTGTACATTGGCGGCAAATTTCTGTTTTCATTTCGTCAAAACAACCTGGCATTGGACGAAAGACGGTGAACGCACAAGATTTAACGGGCAGAAGTTGCGCATCGATCACAGAACAAAACGAATCATCCATGAAAAAATACCTGACTGAGTTCATCGGCACCCTGTTCCTGACCCTCGTTTTTGTGCTCACGAAGAACAATGGGACTGGAGACATGGCTCCGCTCGCGATCGGTGCCACGCTGATGGCCCTGGTGTACGCAGGTGGCCATCTATCGGGCGGTCACTACAACCCTGTGATCACGTTGGCAATGCTGATGCGCGGCAAGGTAGAGCGCGGCGACGCGATTTACTACATCGTTGCACAAATGGCAGGCGCTTTGATCGCGGCTTTTTTATCGGCTTTTCTCCTGCATTGTCAGGGAAATGTTGACATCCGCCCAATACAGCATATTGTCCTGTGTTCGCTGCTGGCGGAAGTGCTCGGTACTTTTGCGCTGGCTTATGTGGTGCTGAACGTGATGACTACCCGCAGCAACTCCGGCCATTCGCACGACGGCCTTGCCATCGGTTTTGCGTTGACCGCTATGATGTACACCTTTGGCAGCATCACCGGAGGCGTATTCAATCCGGCGCTGGCGCTCGGTATCTCGTTGACCGGGATGTCACTATGGAGTGATGTGTGGATCTATTTTTTCGGAGCCTTGCTAGGCGCGGCGGCTGCAACGACCATGTTCCAGGTCTTGTACGGAAGCGGGGATTGAAGTGGGAGTTTGCTCATATTTTCTACCTTTCGCCGCACTAAACTTCCTGTTCTCACACCTTCACCTTCTCACCTCTCTCGCTGTATGGAGTCTTCTGATTTCAAACCCTATATTTCATCCGACAATACTTCGGTCAAAGAGTTCACCGTCCGGGCTGTGGTGCTCGGTGCGCTTTTTGGCATTTTGTTCGGTGCAGCCACCGTTTACCTGGCTTTGAAGGCCGGTTTGACGGTTTCTGCTTCGATTCCCATTGCGGTGCTGGCCATTTCGCTGGGTCGTAAATTCCTGGGGACCACGATTCTGGAAAATAACATCATTCAAACGACAGGTTCCGCCGGTGAATCAGTCGCTGCCGGCGTCGTGTTTACGCTCCCCGCATTTTTATTCCTCAGCGAAGGAGTCGGACAAGGCTATTTCAACTATTTTACCATCCTGATGCTTGCAATTTTCGGCGGGATCCTCGGGGTGCTGCTCATGATACCGCTGCGCAAATCGCTGATTGTAAAAGAACACGACAACCTGCCCTATCCCGAAGGCACGGCTTGTGCGCAGGTGCTCATCGCAGGAGAAAAAGGAGGCGATTTTGCCAAAACGGCTTATCAGGGCCTGGGCTTTGCCTTCGGCTACGCGTTGTTGCAAAGGGTATTTCACGTCATTGCTGAAACGCCGAAATGGGCTACAGGAGTGGCCAACAAATACCTGCCTGCCGGCGTGGTGAGTGGTGAAATCACGCCTGAATACCTCGGCGTTGGCTATATCATCGGTCCACGCATCGCAGGGGTACTGGTGGCCGGCGGTGTACTGGCCTGGCTGGGGCTGATCCCGCTCTTAGCGACCGTGGTGCCGGCGGATACCATCGCACTCCAACTCACCAAACTCGGTTTGATGGATATTACACAGACCGGCGGCCGCTTTGGCTGGAATCCTGTAACGCACTCATTTACAGAACTGGCAGAAGCGATTTACCGCGCATATATCCGCCAGATTGGTGCGGGTGCAGTAGCCGGCGCAGGTTTCATCACCCTGATTAAAACCCTGCCGACCATTGTTTCCACTTTTCAAGAAAGCATCAGCGACCTGCGCAACCGCGACAAATCAGTGGCCGTAGCCCGCACCAGCGACGACCTCAGCCTCAAAGTTGTGGGCATCGGCACCCTGGCGCTCGTTTTGCTCATGGCCGTACTGCCCGGTATGCCCGGCGACAATTTCTTCTATAAACTGTTGATTGGTGTGCTGGTCATCGTATTCGGATTCTTTTTTGTCACCGTCGCCAGCCGCATCGTGGGCATCATCGGCAGCAGCAACAGCCCGATCTCCGGCATGACCATTGCCACCATCATGGGCACCGCGCTGGTATTTATCGGTGTAGGCTGGACAGGCAAGGTGTTCGAGCCGATGGCGCTCGTAGTAGGCGGTCTGGTGTGCATTGCGGCAGCCAATGCCGGAGCGACTTCGCAGGACCTGAAAACAGGTTACCTCGTTGGCGCAACCCCCCGTTATCAGCAGATTGCGCTGTTCATCGGCGTAGTCGTGTCGTCTCTGGTGATCGGCTTCACGGTGCTATACCTGGATACGCCTACCCCCGAACAGGCTGCTGCGGGCATTCAGCACGCGATCGGTGAAACGTATAACGCGCCTCAGGCGACCCTCATGGCGACCCTCATCAAGGGCCTGCTGTCATTCAGTTTAGACTGGCAGTTTGTACTGGTGGGACTGTTCATTGCCGTCACCATGGAACTTTGCAATGTGAAGTCGCTCTCTTTCGCCGTTGGTCTTTATCTGCCCCTCGCAACCACGCTCCCAATCTGGATCGGCGGTGCGTTAAAAGGTCTGACGGACTGGATGGCTAAACGCAAAGGAGAGGAAACGGAAGATGCAGATCTGGGCAAGGGCAGTTTGTTTGCTACCGGTCTGGTGGCGGGCGGTGCTTTGGCCGGGGTAATCGTAGCCATATTGAGCGTTCGCCTGTCCACCCAATTGAGTACGGTCAGTGCCGAACACGGGCTGAAAGAAGCATTGGGTGATGGTGGTTACGACCTTATGGGGGTCTTGTTCTTTGCTGCGCTGGCGTATTTCCTGGTGCGGGCAGCGCGGAAAAAATAGATTATAGTTTGAAGTTTGAAGTTTGAAGTTTGAATCTCAAACTTCAAACTTCAAACTCCTCAAACTCCTCGAACTTTTCAAACCAATTGGAAATCGATGCGGTAAAAACCTTTTCCCTGTTCGATCCGGTGTTTCCCGGCGGGAATTATTGCTGTCTTCAATTTCAGTACGGAGGCTGCTGCTGCCGACAAAATGGAAGGTTGCTGGGTTTCAAAAAAATGTTTTTCAAAAAAGTAATGCCGCGTCAAATGGCTGCACAGTGCACTGTGCCTGAACAACAGGGAGATCGTTTTTCCCATGGGATCGGCCAGCAGAATAGCAGCAGCCTGGCGGCAATCTTTTTTAAGTTGGGAGAGAAACGGACGATCGAAGGAGGTCGTAATGCGACAGATGCCCGTGCCCCGGCAATCGTCTTTGGGCGAGCCAAATACTACATCACATTGCAGGGATTGAAAATTATTTTTTTCACACGACATCATTGGGGAATGGACGTACGCAAGAAGATTGCCGCTCGTGGAGAGTGCATCGGTAGTCGAGATGTTTTGCATAATTAGTGTTTGTGAAACCAACGAAGTCGGGAGATTAAAAGCAACGGATTAAAGCTACACCGTGTGTATAAGACCTACTTCAATAAATATTCCAAAATGGGTATTTGCGCGTAACTTCCGGGATTCTACGGATGAGGTTTTAGGGGAAAACCCGGATGCGGCACTACACAAAAATAACTTCTGTAGCGCCATAGCCGTACTTGTGGTGGTATTCATTTTTGAACTTCCATACCTCGGGGTGTACGCGCAGGCTGTCGGCGATCGCATCGCGCAATTTGCCTTCGCCCACACCATGTATCACGAACACGCTCGGAACGCCCAGCCGCACGGCCTTGTCCAAAAATTTATGAAAGTGCAGCATCTGGATCCGCAGAATCTCGCCCTTGTCCAGACGGGCGTAGCCCCCGTTCAGACTTTGGATGTGCAGGTCAATTTCCGGTTCAAAGGAAGCATACTCTTCTACATTGAACGGCTTGTAAGGGGAAGATGAGGGCTCTTGTTTGGCTTTGCGAACCCGCACATTTTGTTGCGTATACGTTTTCAGATCTTCTTCGTCCGCTTTTTTGGGAGGGGCTTCAAAAGAGTCGAACAAGACAAAATTATGCGCCAGCACGTTGATGATGGGCACGGTCTGAAGGTTGTTGAAAAACTGCTTTGGACGAATTTTTAGCGTGCGTTCCAGGGGGGGCGTCAGTCCTTCAGTCGTGATACGCTGCACGGAAATCCAGGTTTCGGGTGCTTCGTTTAAGTCATCGTAGAGTAAATCGCCCAGTTCGAGTGCGGTACAGGCGGCGATTTTGTCATCTACTTTCAGGATATCCTTGACGGCTGTATAAAGGTCGAGTTCGAGGAGAAACTCGTGCTTGGTGTCGTTCAGGAGCCAGATTTTATAGCGCGTCACGCTGCCGTCCCGACCGGGCATGGGCTCAAAAGTGAGTTGCAAGCCTTTGGGTTTCAGGATGATGTACTGATTTTTTATCTCGCGGCGCGGTGGCGCTTCTACTTTTTTTGCAGTTTGGTGCTGCACAAATTTCGCTCCCGCAGAGACAGGTTCAGCATCGGCGTTGCGGATCAGATCTTCTTCGAACGCAGGAATTTCCAGGTCGGAATCGCTGTCCAGCCTTACCTGGAGCATTTGCTCGTCCAGAATAGCAATGATGACCCCGCTTTCGCCGGTATAGCGGAATTTGACTTTAGTACCGATAGAAAAAAGCATGAGCAGATTATTTTACCAGATTCTCGATGATTTCCGGAAAATGGTGGTGTTCCAATTGTTGCACTTTTCGGGCAATGTCTGCGGGCAAGTCGTTGGGCGTCAAGGTACAAATGGCTTGAAAAATGGTATCGCCTTCGTCGTACTGCTCGTTCACAAAATGAATCGTAATCCCCGTTTCTATCTCACCAGCGGCTTTCACGGCTTCGTGCACACGCATCCCATACATGCCTTTGCCCCCATATTTCGGAAGTAGCGCAGGATGGATATTGACCATTTTTTGAGGGAAAGCGCGGACAAAGTAGGCGGGAATCAGCCATAAAAAACCCGCCAGCACCACAAAATCCACCAACTTTTCCTTCAAAATATCCAATATTTCTTCCGTTTCATAAAACGAATGACGGGAGATCAAGTGTATGGGGATGTTGTGTTCACGCGCGATTTCCAATACACCGGCATCGGATTTATTACTGACCACGAGCGCGACCTGTGCGACGGGTGAGTTTTTGAAATGCCCGATCAGGCGACGGGCATTGCTGCCCGAGCCGGAGGCAAATACAGCGATTTGAACGGGTTTTGTTTGCATATTATATCCCGGAACGCTCGTCCAACATCCAACGTCCCTAGTCCGTTTTGTTTGCATATTATATCCCGGAACGCTGTTCGGGAGGAACGCCCGGAACGGAGTTCCGGGATACAGTTAAAAAATTAAGTCCAGAATCGTCAAAACCCCAAAAGTCAAACTTGCTATGCCGTTGGTGGTAAAGAAAGCCATATTCACCCGGCTCAGGTCATCCGCTTTCACCAGGATGTGTTGGTAGAGCAACAATCCCAGAAAAATCGCCACCGCCAGCCAGGCGAGCCATCCGGCATGATGAGGCAGCAGCACTGATAATTTCCAGGCAGCCGTGACCATCAGAGCAGCGGTGCCGAAGTGCATGACTTCGGAGATACGAAGGGCGTGTTTTCTGCCAAAATTGGCAGGAATGGAGTAGAGTTGCTGCGACTGATCGAACGCATCGTCCTGCAAGGCATAGATCACATCAAAACCGGCCACCCACAACAAGACTGCGCAACCATACAACACGGGCAGCCAGGCAAATTGCCCGGCGACTGCCAGGTAGGCGCCCACCGGCGCCAGCGACAATCCGAGTCCCAATACCACATGACAAAGCCAGGTAAACCGCTTCGTATAACTGTATCCCAATACGACCACCAGCGCCACAGGCGACAGGGAAAAGCAAAGGGGGTTGATGAACCAGGTCGTCGCCACAAACAGCAGACAATTGGCGATCACAAACAGCAATGCAGCATTGGGCGTAATCACACCCGCAGGGATTTCGCGGACCTTGGTGCGCGGGTTGGCCGCGTCAATATCGCGGTCGAGCCAGCGGTTGAAGCCCATCGCTGCATTGCGGGCAAACACCATGCAGAGTATCACCAGGCCAAGTTTCAGCCACTCCATTTTTCCCTGCTCTACCACGGCAATGGTGAATGCCGTCAGGGCAAAAGGCAAGGCAAAAATGGTGTGGCTGAACTTGACGAGGGAAAGGTAATTTTTCAATTTACGGATTGATTTTGAACAGTTCCACCTCAAAAATCAAGGTAGAATACCCTTTGATAATTGCACTGCGCGCTTGTTCGCCATAAGCAAGGTTGTACGGGATGTAGAATTTGAACTTGTCGCCTTCGTGCATGTATTGCAATCCTTCCGTCCAGCCTTTGATGACCTGATTCAAACCGAACGAAGCCGTTTGGTTGCGTTTCACACTGCTGTCAAAGATTTCCCCGCTGATCACGGTGCCGTGATAGTGGACTTCCACTTTGTCGGTTGCTTTGGGTGATACCGAGCCTGCGCCTTTGGTCATGACCTCATATTGAAGTCCGCTGGCCGTGGTTGTGACTTCTTTTCGCTGTTTGTTTTTTTCCAGGAAAGCCAGGTTCTCCGCTTTCCAGGTTTCCGCGATGCGCGCCTGTGCCATGCGGGTATAAAGATCAGTTTTGCTGGTGGCTTCGATCTCAGATACCAGCAGCGGCTCGTTGTTGACTACCGCTTTGACCGCTGCAAAAAAAGCGTCCTTTTTGAATTCGGTGCTCATCTTTTTGAGGATGTCCTTCGCAACGGTGACTCCGTAAGAATAGCTCACGCTGTCCAGAGTCGTTTTCAGTTCGACTTTTTGCTGCGCAAAAATACCTGTCGCGGCGAAGGCGAACAAGATCATTAAAAGAGTTTTTTTCATAGAAAATGTGTGCTGAATGGTTGAGTTAGGAACGCGGCACCAATAACTTAGTCATTTTAGGTCAACCATTTTTTCATCAGACAACACTATTTTTTTGCGAATAGTGGGGCTATTTAAAGAAAAATAGCGGCCGTATGATGGAACAAAGGGTGGCATCAAATGACTAAGTTATTGGTGCCGCGTTCCTTATGTGTTTGGGTGATTGGTGGATTTGGTGATCCTCATCCTTTTTTCAATTCCGCGTAATACTGATAGAAGTACGGGATCGTCTCGATGCCCTTGTAATAATTGAACAGACCGTAATGTTCGTTGGGCGAGTGGATGTCATCGGAGTCGAGGCCAAAGCCCATGAGCACCGACTTCACGCCCAGTACCATGTCGAACATGGCTACGATCGGAATGCTGCCGCCGCCGCGCTGCGGGAGCGGACGTTTGCCATAGGTCGCTTCCATCGCTTTTTCAGAAGCGCGGTATTCGTCCGAATCGGTCGGCACGACCACGGGATATCCGCCATGATGGGGTGATACCTTGACTTTGACAGAAGCGGGCGCCAGGCTTTCAAAATGCTCTTTGAACAGTTGTTCGATCTTGTCCGGGTCCTGGTGCGGCACCAGTCGCATGGAGATTTTAGCAAATGCCTTGGAAGGCAGCACGGTTTTCGCGCCCTCGCCGATGTAGCCTCCCCAGATGCCGTTTACGTCGAGTGTTGGGCGGATGCCGGTGCGCTCGATGGTCGTATAACCGGTTTCGCCCAGCAGGCCGTCTACGCCCAGGTCGCGCTTGTATTGTTCCTCATCGTAGGGCGCTTCGTTCATCATGCTTCGCTCTTCCAGGCTCACTATTTCCACGTCGTCGTAGAAGCCGTCCACCGTTACGCGACGGTCTGCGTCGTGGAGCGAAGCAATCATGTCGCACAGGATATTGACCGGATTGGCCACCGCGCCACCATACACCCCGGAGTGGAGATCTTTGTTGGGGCCGGTGACTTCGACTTCCATATAGCAAAGTCCGCGGAGGCCTACCGTGAGGCTGGGCGTGTCGTTGGCAATGACGCTGGTATCGGAGATTAGCACGACATCGCAGGCGAGTTTTTCGATGTTGGCTTTGCAGAACGTCTCCAGGTTTTTGGAACCAATTTCTTCCTCTCCTTCGATCATAAACTTCACGTTGCAAGGCAGTTGTCCGGTGCGGAACATCATTTCAAACGCCTTGACGTGCATAAAAAACTGCCCTTTGTCGTCGCAGGAGCCACGTGCGAAAATGGCGCCGTCGGGGTGCATGGCCGTCTTTTTGATGACAGGTTCAAACGCCGGGCTGTCCCACAGGTCGAGCGGATCGGGCGGCTGCACGTCGTAGTGGCCGTACACAAGGACCGTAGGTGCTGAAGGGTCAATCATTTTTTCGCCGTACACGATGGGATGGCCCGCAGTGTCATGAATTTCGACGGAATCGGCGCCGACGGCGCGGAGGTGTTCAGCAGTTGCCTCAGCCATGCGGCGCACGTCGGCGGCGTATTTTGGGTCGGCGCTGACGGAAGGGATGCGCAGGAGTTCGAGCAGTTCGTCGAGGAAGCGCTGGCGGTTGGCATCAAGGTAAGATTTGAGTTGTTGCATTGCGTCTGGTTGAATTCAAAAAAGCGAGCAAATTTCTTTGTTTTTGGGGAAAGACAAAGGTGAAAATCAATCAACGGTCAAATTCCATCCGTTCTCCCATTTTATTTTCCAAAAAGTGCCCTTCATGCCAGGCCAAATGTCCGCTTACCACCGTGCTCAACACCTTGCCGCGCAAGGTCTGGCCCATGAACGGCGACCAGCCGCACTTATAGAAGGTATTTTCCGGCGTTACTTTCCAGCGATGGTTGACATCCACGATACTCAGGTCAGCCCAACAGCCTTCATCCAGAAAACCACGCTCTGACACCCTGAACGCAATAGCCGGTGCATGGCACATTTTCTCCACGATGCGCTCGAGGCTGATCTTTCCCTGGTGGTAAAAATCGAGCATGATGTTGAGCGTATGCTGCACGAGCGGCACGCCCGCAGGAGCGGCGAGGTAGGGCTGCGATTTTTCTTCCCAAGTATGGGGAGCGTGGTCGGTAGCAATGACGTCGAGGCGGTTGTCGAGCAGGGCAGGCAGGAGCGCATCGCGGTGAACGCGGCTTTTTATGGCCGGATTGCACTTGATCTGATTGCCGTAACGCGCATAGTCGCCGCTGTGAAACCGCAGGTGGTGAACGCAGACCTCCGCAGTGATCTTCTTTTGTTCCAACGGGATGGAATTGTCAAACAAGGCCAACTCGTCCTTCGTGCTGATATGCAGGATATGGAGCCGGGTGCCGTGCTTTTTGGCTAAAGCGATCGCCATGGAAGAGGATTTCAAACAAGCCTCAACGTTGCGGATAAGCGGATGAAAACGGGCGGTCATGCTATCGCCGTAGCGCACTTTATACCGCTCGGCATTGGCGCGCACGGTAGCCTCGTCTTCGCAATGGGTAGCGATCAGCGTGGGTGATTCCGCAAAAATGCGCTCCAGCGTGCTCGGTGCGTCCACCAGCATATTGCCTGTGCTGCTGCCCATGAACACCTTGACGCCGCACACGCGGCGCGGGTCGGTGCGCAGCACTTCGTCGAGGTTGTCGTTGGTGGTGCCCATGTAGAAGGAGTAGTTGGCCAGCGAGGTGCGGGCGCCGATCTGGTATTTTTCTTCCAGCAATTCCTGGGTCACGCTGGGCGGGTTCACATTGGGCATTTCCATGAACGAGGTCACCCCGCCGACCACTGCTGCACGGCTCTCCGTGGCGATGGTCGCCTTGTGGGTCAGGCCTGGCTCGCGGAAGTGCACCTGGTCGTCTATAACGCCAGGCAAAACGTGGTTGCCTTTTACATCCAGTTCAATGTCAGCGCGTTCGGAAATGGTGGGAGCAATTTTGGCGATTCGCCCGTCGCGGACGAGCAAGTCGGTTTCGAGAATGCGGCCCCGATTGACAAGTCGGGCATTGCGGAGGAGGATGGAGGACATGAGCAGGTATAGGTTCGATCCGGCAAACCTACTGTGTTTTTGAAAAAGAGTCCCGGCAAAACCTGTCCATTCCCTGCCGCTTTTGTCATTTTGTCGGAATCCGCCCACGTGACATCTCTCGCCCCTATCCCAAAATTAGATAAGTCTGCGGGATTGGCAACCCAAATGGATACTTCGATGCAGATTGAAAGCCCGCACCGTTGGGCATTATCGTATGCTGGCTGTTATAAAGATTGAGACCGTTTTTATAACAGGCCTCTCCCACCTCCATACTGTATCGTCCCCATTCCTACCGCCCCACCACCACCGATTTTACCACCATCTCTCCATTCCCGCACAACACCCGCAACTGATAAGTCCCGGCAGGCAATGCCCGCAAGTCGAGCGGGATGTTCTGCTCGGTCACCTGGTCGGCCGTCCAGGCTTGCAGGGCGCGACCGGTGGCATCGTTCAGGCTAAGGTAGAGTGTTTGGGCGGTCGGGAGGGCGACGGAGAGCGTGGCTTTGTCGCGGGCCGGGTTGGGGAAAACTTCAGCGAAGAATGTACCGGAGGGATCATGGGTACCGGAAATGCCGGTGAGCATGTAGGTGAACAAAGCCGTGCAGCCGCTGCCGTCGGTGATGCGCAATTCGTAGTTGCCTGCCGGTGCATTGGTCAGGTCTTCGGTGCTGGCAAAAGGAATGCCTTCCAGCAGCCAGGTGAAGGTGTAAAGACCGTCGCCGCCATTGACATCCACGAGAATTGACCCATTGCTTTGTCCCTGACCGGGGTTTTGCAAGCTCGTAGCAGCTGCGACGATGGCGGTTGGATGGAGGAGCGTTGCACTGTTGCTGAATTCGCAGCCTTGCGTGTCGGTCACTGTGACGGTGTAAGTACCCGCGATCAGTCCGGTAGCAACGGCTGAAGTGCTGCCGTTCGACCACTTGTACTGGTAAGGGCCTACACCGCCCGCTACATTCGCAGCCAGCGAGCCATCGGCAGCATTATGGCATTTGGGCTGTTGCGGCGTGAGGGAGGCTGCGAGGGTACAACTGTTTTCCAGGCATTCTTTGACGACACCGACGTATGATTTTTCACAGCCCATGGCATCCGTCGCGATGGTGATGTACACAGTACCGCTGTTCAGGGTTTGTCCATTCTGGCTGCCCTGGAAAGTAAGCGGCGCCACGCCGCCCGTGGTGCTGACGAGCAGTTTGGCGGTGGCGATTCCATTGCACAATTCGTTGACAGTCAACGCCAAAGGCTGAAAATCGGGGGCTGCCGCGCCGTCCAGAATTTTCACGCAGACATCGCCAGTCCCCGCGCCTGAGGTGGGACTCCAGCCTGCAATTTGCATGAAATAGGTGGCGCCGGGCGCGAGGTTTCCGACAAAAGTGTAACCCTCGCAACGCAGCGGATTTTTGACACAAAAAACGGGGCTGAGTTCGTTGCAGGTCGCGCCGCTCCAGACGGCCATCGTATGCTCGAAGGCGGCTCCTGTGTTTACGCGGATGCTGCCGGTGGCAGGGGCGACAAATTTGAACCAGATGTCGCGATCCACCGTGGCGACGCAAGGCGGGATATTGCCCGAAAAACCCGCGTTCAGGTTAGAACTGCTGATGCATTGACCTCCGATGGGCACGGCCAATGCGCCGATGCACTGGTCGTTGGTGGGTGTGATGTTCGGCTGTTTTTTGAGTTCGGGGCAGAGATTGCCTTCGATGGTGGCGAAATTGCCCGCGATTTGTACGAAGTAAGTCGTTCCCGCTGTCAGCGCAGGCAGTTCGAGGGCGTGGCCCAGATGATTGCCCGCCAATTCCTGAAGGGCAGCACAACCGCCGCCGTAGACGGTGATGATATCGGAGAAAGAAGCGCCGCTTTCCAGCACCAGTTTTTCACCGGGAGGGAGGGTGGGCGCGGTGAATTTGTACCACACATCCGCCCGGGCGCGCTCGTTGAGGGAGGGCAGGGTGGGGGACATGGCGGCATTTCGGTTCGTAGCGCTGACGCAAGCCGCACCGATATTCAAGGGAGTAGCGTTTGCACAATCGTCGTTGACAGGTTTGACAGGGAAGCCGGGCACCGACTCCATTTTTGCACATAAATTTCCACGCGACACGCCGAAACCGCCCAGATCTCCGCTGACACGAATCAGGTATTCAGTACCAGATTGGACCGTAAAGTAGGTGGATTCTCCTGTGAAGCCGTGTTCGTCGCGGTTGTCGCACACCGCCGTTTGTGGCGTTTGGCAGCCGCCGGTAAAGACGTTGACTACATCATTGAACTGAGCGCCGCTGCTGAATTTGGCGACGCCGCTAAAGTCTGCTTTCCATTTGTACCAAAGGCTGGCCTCGGTGCGGTTGGTGCAGGCGGCGGGTGGTCCGTCGAACACAGCAGTGCGGTTGTCGCCAAGGATGCAGGCGGCTCCTGCGGTGAGCGTCAAAGCGTTGCTGCACTTGTCATTGGTTTTGCCTTCGCCCGTGATTTTTACATTGTCTATGCCGGCCCACCAGCCCCAGTCATTGCCGTCGTTGAATTCAAAAGCCACGCGCATATTCTGGTTCCGGAATGCAGATAAGTCCAGTTCAACATGCAAATATTGAGGGAATTGCGGCCCGCCGATGTCGCCGGTTGATTCCCGGACGACAAACTCTTTGCCGTCACCGTGCTGGACGATAATGGCGATTTTTTCTTTGTAATACCGCAAAATCACGTCAAAATTCAACAGGTATTTCGAAAAATCTGTCCCATCGAACCAGGGCGTATAGATCCGGGCATTGGAAAAGGGGGCTTTTTCGCCCAGCACATCGTCGTCGAAAAAAGCAAAGCAAGTGCCGTCCATCGAAGGGCCACCGTTGTATGCTTTCGAACTGGTATCTATCAAACCGAAAGTCCAATCCTGGTCTCCGGCAATGATTTGGGTCTCCCAGTTGGCCGGTTTTTGGCAGTCATTGAAGGGTTCTGCTACTACGTTGGTACCGTTGCCAGCACCCACGACGAGTATGTTGTCTACTCCGGCCCACCAGTTGTAGTCGCCTGCATCGTCGTAGCGGAAGATGAGGCGTGCATTGGGCGATTGAGTGACCAGGGAGAGGTCGTATTTTTGGTTGACCAAGTAAAAAAGGCTGTCGCCTGTGGAGCGTTTGCCTTCAAACGTGGAAATCAGCGTCTCGGTCACACCATCTGTAACGAGGATTTTGAACGTCTCATCGGCTTCGTACCAGTCGCGGTAATGTACGTCCACCGAAAGCGCTACGGTGGAAAATTTCGAAGCATCAAAAGGAGGCGACACGAAATCAATCACATAGGCAGCGGTATTGTCGCCCGTCGCATCGTCGTCAATGAACAGGAAGCAGGAGCCGTTCATGCTCTGGCCGTTGTTGTCGTCGTTTTTGACGCTGTTGCCGACATACCAAACCGGGTTGGGATTGCCTTTGGTTTTTACCTGCCAGCCTGTGGGCAGGACACAAGCGTCGAAGTTTTCAAAAAACAGGACTTGCTGGGCATGGAGTCCGGCAAAAGAAAAGGCAGTGAAAGCAGCGACAAGGAAGAAATAGAAAAGGCGCATCATTTTTTTGTTATGAAAATTCGAGCGTGAAGGCCGATAGGTTCAAGATTGACAAAGGTAGCGAGCCAATACGAATCCTTGCCATCGTTTCATGAGTTTCTCCATACTTTTGTCCACCCACCTGGCATACACATAAATTTACCTAAGCCTATGGCTCACCGCTACTCACTTACCCTTCTTTTCCTTGTAAATCTTGGTGTTTGTTCGCTCCACGCCCAAAACTGTCCCATCACAGTGACCGCCGGGCCGGACAAGTATATTTGCGCGCCACCTACCGGACCCGTCCAGCTCGAAGGCGATATAGACGGCAACTACCTCAATTTTTTCTGGACACCCACGACTGGAATGACCGGTTCCACGACGCTCACGCCATCGGTGAACGTCAGCACGACCACGACCTACGTACTGACCGCTCGTGCTGTCAATCTTGCCAACAATCTGATTACCAATGGTGATTTTGAACAAGGCAACGTGGGATTCACCAGCGACTACTTGTACAACCCCGGCAATTTAGTACCGGAAGGGGTGTACGATATTATTGACAATCCTCAAAATGCCCACCCCGGTTTTGCACCCTGCGGCGACCACACCAGCGGCACGGGCAATATGATGGTAGTCAACGGCTCCGGAACGCCCAACCAGAATGTATGGTGTCAGACGATCAGCGGGATTAATCCCAACTCGCAGTACGTTTTTTCCTGCTGGGTGGCGACTGTGGTAGCCGCTTCGCCCGCGCGCTTGCAATTCGAGATCAACGGAACGACCATCGGCCCCATCTTCAACGCTCCTGCGAGTACTTGTGTCTGGCAAAATTTTTACACGACCTGGAACAGCGGGGCCAACACGACCGCCACGATCTGTATCCTGAACCAAAACACTGGGCTCGGCGGGAATGACTTTGCACTCGATGACCTTCTGTTTGCACCGATCTGCACGGTCAAAGACACTGTGAAAGTCAATGTCGTAAATATCACAGCCAAAGCGACCCCTACCGTATCTACGATCCCGTGTGAAGGTTCGAATATCACGCTGAGCGGTGCAGGAAGCAGTACTGGTGCCGACATTACCTATCTTTGGGACACCCCCAACGGTAATATTGTGAGCGGTTCCACGACCCTTTCGCCCGTCGTAAATGCAGCCGGAACCTACACGCTGACAGTGACTTATGAAAAAGACGGCTTTGTTTGCACCAAAACGGCTACGGTCAATGTCATTGAATCTCCCAACCCTATATCCGCCTGGATCACCCCTCCGCAACCTCTTGGCTGTGGTGTACCGACCACTACGATTTTAGGCAATTCCAACCAGCCAGGTATCTCTGCCTGGCAATGGACCGCTTCCGGAGGCGGAAATATTGTGAGCGGGGCAAACTCAAAAAATTGTATCGTAAACAAGCCAGGCTTTTATGAACTGGTTGTCACCAACACCATTACCGGCTGCACAGCCTCTGCCCAAGTAGAAGTTTTTGCTGCCACCAATCCGCCCACCTCCAATGCCACCGCCAGCGGCACCATCACTTGTATTACAACTTCCGTTCCCCTCAATGGAACGGGCAGTACCACTGGTGCCAACATCTCTTACCTCTGGACAACAGCCAATGGCACGATAACCGGCAGCACGACCGCACTCAATACCGCCGCAGGCTCAGGTGGAACGTATATCCTGGCGGTCACCAACAGCAGCAATGGTTGTATCGCTTACGATACCGTCACGGTCGCGTCTAATAAAATCCTGCCCATGCTCAGCGCAGCAGTTCCGCAAGTGCTTGATTGTAATACCGATACCCTGACCTTGTCTGCAACCTTTACTCCGGCAGATGCTGCTCTGCTCTGGACGACGGTCGGTGGAAATATTGCTTCGGGATCTACCACGGCTACCCCCAATGTCACACTGGCTGGTGTATACACCCTCGCCGCCACCAATACAGCCAACGGTTGTACGGCCACCGTCAGCGTGACAACAACCTCCAGTTACACCCCACCTGTTGCAACCATCGCACCGGCAGACTCCATTACTTGCCAACAGTCGAGCGTAACTTTGTCAGGTGCCGGTTCTTCCGCCGGAGCAAGGTTCCGCTATTTGTGGACGGCCTCTACCGGCGGCAACATTGTCAGCGGTGGAAACACGCTCAGTCCGGTGGTCAATGCCCCGGCGACTTACACGCTATTAGTAACAGATACTATAAATGCCTGCACCACAACGGCTTCCGTTCAGGTAGTGGCTGACCAAAACATTGTGCTGGCGGTCGCCAATGCGCCGGATACGTTGACCTGTTCCGTTGTGACTGTTACCTTGAATAACAATGGTTCTACCAATTTACAAGGTGTGACGTATGCCTGGACCACCACTGATGGTAAAATCACCGCAGGTGCCAACACCCCGACACCGACCGTGAGCGGCTCCGGGACTTATCAACTTTTGGTGACCAATACGGCCAACGGCTGCTCCGCGACCGACCTTGCTGTGGTGGCTATTGACACCGTTGCGCCCAATATCAGCATCGCACCGACGAATATCATCACCTGCGCAAATCCTGAACAAACCATCCAGGCCACGAATCTTTCGTTGCCGGGAAATTTTACGTATGCATGGACCGCCGATACGACCGGCCATATTGTTCAGGGTGAAACCACCCTTACGCCGACAGTCAACCTTCCAGGCGTTTTTACCCTGGTCGTCCGCGACCTGGGAACTGGTTGCACGGCTACCTATACTACTGCGGTGGGCATCGCCAATGACGTGCCGATCGTGACAGCCGCTTCACCCGGACCGCTCACCTGCGTTGCGCCTGCACAGAATTTAATAGCCACCGTCAGCCCGCTGGGAGGGAACATTACCTATGACTGGACCACGCCCAATGGCGGGCATTTCACGGGTGCTGATACCATCGCTCAACCCGGCATTGATGCTCCTGGTATCTACAACCTGTTGATTACTAACCAGTCCAATGGCTGCACGGCGACCACGTCTGTGGTGGTTGCTGAAAACAAAATCCCGCCGCCTGCCGAAGCGGGCTTTGGCGCTACCCTTACCTGTACTTCCCCCGTGTACAATCTGGACGGCAACAACGGGCAGACCGGGAGTTATATATTTCTGTGGAGCAGTCCTACCGGTCATTTCATCGGCAACCCGAACGCCGCGCAAGTCATGGTGGATAGTGCAGGACTCTATCACTTGCTGGTGACCGATCCGGCCAACGGATGTACGGCTACCGACTCTGTGACCGTGCTGGCCAACCAGATCATTCCGCAACTCCAAATCAGTAAGCCCGATACGCTGACCTGTGCGGAGAAAGAAATTTCGTTTACCCTGACCGTTTCTCCCGCAGGGTTCCACACGACCCAATGGATCACGCTGGACGGCCACTTCACCAACGGTCAGAACACCGTGATGCCCAGCGTGGACGAACCAGGATTCTACACCTTGCTTGTGACCAATGCCGTCAATGGCTGTACCCAGAGCGGCAGCGTAATGGTAGCACAGGACACTGCTTCGCCCAAAATCAACATTCCCGCAGTGAATCCCGTCACCTGTGCATTTGGTACACGCGACATCACTGCACAAAACTCATCCGCAACCGGGAATTTCACCTACGCCTGGACGGCTACCGCAGGCGGAAACATCACTTCACCGGTCAATGCACTTGGCATTACCGTAGACAAAGGTGGCACTTACAACCTATTGGCGACCAACAGCCTGAACGGATGTACGGCTACTGCATCTGTTATGGTTGCCCAGAATACGACGCTGCCGACCGCGGCCGCCGGCATAGACGATACCCTTACCTGTAACCTTCAATCGTTGGTCCTCACCGGATCCATATCCAATGAACCGGGCCTAAGCACTCTTTGGACGGCTGCCAATGGTGGCAATATCCAGAGCGGCGCCAACACGTTAACTCCTACGATTAACAAATCAGGCACTTATGCACTGCTCGTTACCAATCCGGCCAACGGCTGCACCGCGACGGACAACGTGCAGATTTTCAACGACAACAACACGCCGCAGGCCAACGCAGGCACAGCCGCCACGCTTACCTGTACGGTACTGGAAACCAGTCTGAACGCCACAGCCAGCACGGGTACCAACCTTAGTTACCAGTGGACGACTACAGGAACGGGTAATATCAAGAGCGGTGCCACCACGCTTCAGCCGGTGGTAGACAACCCGGGTATTTATATTCTGGCGGTCGCCAACTCGGCCAATGGTTGCATCACTACTTCCAGCGTGACCGTACCGGAGAACGTGGTTCCTCCGGTTACCAATGCCGGAACGGATGCAACGCTTACCTGTGCGACCACTTCCCTTTCGCTCAACGGCATAGCCTCCGGCGGCACGTTGACGCATCACTGGGTGGCTTCTAATGGAGGCAATATTGTATCGGGTAGTACCAGTCTGATGCCAGTCATCAACCGGACGGGCACCTACACGCTCACCACGACGAACTCGGCCAATGGCTGCACGGCTTCCGATATGGCACAAGTAGGTATTGACACACTGGCCCCCACTTTTTCCATCGCGCCCCCTGTCTTGCTGACTTGCATCCAAAAAACCACGCTGCTTACAGGCGCTGTCCAACAACCTGCATCAGGTGGATTTACTGCTGCCTGGACGACCAATGATGGGCATTTTGTTGCCGGACTAAATACCCTTTCCACGGAGGCCGACGTGCCGGGCACTTATTTTCTGGAAATAAAAAACACGCTGAATGGATGTGTTAAAAAATTGCAAGTACCTGTCAGCCAAAACATTATTCCGCCCATTGCGAATGCCGGACAAGCAGCCAACATCACCTGTGCTGTCCAGCAACTTGGCTTGAATGGTGCAGGCTCTTCGGCTGGTGTGACCTTTGGCTATCAATGGACAGCAGGCCCCGGAGGTCAAATCCTGAGCGGCGCTACGACGCTCACCCCGACGGTCAACAAAGGTGGCACGTATACCCTGCAAGTGACAGGCTCGGGCAATGGTTGTACTTCCACGAGCACGGTGACCGTTGGCACCAACCTGTTGCCGCCGGTCGTGGTCATCGCCTTGCCGCAAGTGCTGACTTGTGTGAAAAAATCGGTGCCGCTGGATGCATCCGCTTCTAATAGTGGCCCCAACTTTCCATTGAACTGGACGGTTGCTAGTGGTCACTTCGCTTCCGGGCAAAACACCCTCAATCCTGTGGTGGATCAACCGGGCGTATATATCCTGACCATTACCAATAGCCAGAACGGCTGTACTTCTTCTTTACAAACTACTGTCAGCCAAAATGTTGCGTCGCCGGGGGCGGATGCTGGACCTGCCGTCGAACTGCATTGCAACCTGCTGCAAGCCGTTTTACAAGGCAGCAGCCCGGCAGCAGGGACCATGGGTTATGTCTGGTCGGCTGCGTCCGGCGGCAACATTGCAAGCGGTAGTGCTACTGCTGCGCCCCAGGTGGATGCGCCCGGCGCCTATCAACTCACCGTGACTGACCCGGCCAATGGCTGTACTTCCACCGACGCGACGATAGTAACTGAAGTACTGCCGCCGACATTTAAACCCACGGTATGGCAGCCCGATTGCCTCGATCCTACGGGAGCGGTGGATTTTGGCCCTGTCACGAGCGGCAAAGCACCGTTCCAATATTCGGTGGACGGAGGCAATACCTATCGCAATTCGCCGAACTTCGACAACCTGAAAATTAGCACGTATTACCTGCGCGTCCGGGATGCTTACGGCTGTGAAGCCGATGTGACGGTGGATTTGCAATTGCCATTTACGCCGACAGTGACACTACCGGCTTTGACGATCATTGAATTGGGCGATTCTATCCTGTTGCAACCGGAATTGAACCAGCCTGCCGCAAACATCGTGCAATGGCAGTGGTCGCCGGGCGAATGGCTCGACTGCACCGATTGCCCGACGCCGGAAGCCAAACCGCAGCGCAGAATATTTTACACCTTAAAAATCAAGGACATAAATGGATGTTCCGCCGAAGCAAAAACCGAGATCCGCGTCAACCGCCGCCGTAACTTGTATACACCCAATATCTTTTCGCCGAACGGGGACGGCGAGAATGACCGCTTTATGATTTTTGGAAAAGGTGCCGTGGAGGTCCGGGAATTGCGGGTGTTCGACCGCTGGGGCAACCAACTCTACTTCGATCAACACCTGCCCCTCAATGACCAGACGAAAGGCTGGGATGGTACTTTCCGAGGCGATCCGGTGAATCCCGCTGTATTTATCTGGCATGCGATCATTGAATTCGTGGATGGAGCGGTAGAATCCTATTCTGGCGACGTGACCGTAGAGCGATAAACCAGCAACCAGCAACCAACCCAGATATATGCGCATCATTGGCGACATCCCCCATCCCAGCCTGAAAATTTCCGTCTTTAAATCAGACAACCGCATCAGCGTAAAATTTGAGAATGCCCTGTACGAGCAAACCTTCAAATTTGGCACCGACGACCGTGTTTCCAACGTGGAAACTGCAAGGCAATGGACCGATGCGGCCTTGCTGGCTGAGGTTCAGGTCAATTTTCAGCGAATGCACCAGGCCCGTATGGCGGCGTTTGAGCGGTGTTTCCCGGTCGAACAGGAAATTATTTTTGAAGAAATCATCTGATATACCTGAAAACCTGCCTTCACTGAAGCCTTCGGCGGGTAAAAATGATGGAATGGCAGATTGATCGAATGACGATAGCCGCAATGACGTAATATTGCCCCCACATTTTACGAGTTCTCACGACTACTATCTTTCTAACCGACGGAGTTTTTCTGACCATGAAAAAAATTCTACTGGCACTTATAGCCATTTTACCGCTCACTGTTTTTGCCCAGGGTGGCAAGACCGCGCGCCCCTTATTCGACAAAAAGACCATTGGTGAAATCCGTTTGTCCCTGCCCTCTAAAAACTGGGTGGATGCCCTCGACTCCATGCGCATTTACGGAATGGGCATGATGGCAGGCACCGTTGTTGTAGATGGTGTGCAACACGATGGTGCGGGGGTGCGCTTTCGCGGCGACAAATCGTATCAAACTGGTTTGAAACGGAATCCTTTTACAATCCGCCTCAACCACACCGATCCGGAAGCGAATCACCAGGGGTATACGTCCATCAAACTCTCCTCGGCATTGCGCGACCCCAGCATGGTGCGTGAAGTGTTGTTTTACGAGATCGCTGGGAAGTATATGCCCGCTTCTCAGGCCAATTACACCAAATTGTATGTGAACGAGGAGTACGTGGGCGTTTTCATTAATGTGGAAAGTATTGACAAACAGTTTCTGGAATCTAATTTTGGCAGCAGCAAGAATGCTTTTTTCAAAGCGGGTGTAGACTATAAACCGGAAACACCTGCCGACTGCAAGCAAAATATCTACGGCTCCCTCGAGTTCGAAGACAACCTGGACTGCTTCAAAGGGAACTTCGAGATGCTTTCCGGGGCAGGTTGGAACGAGTTGCAGGAATTGACCAAAATGCTCGCCGGGGACTCTAAAAATGTGGATCGCATTCTCGACGTGGATCGGACCCTTTGGATGCTCGCCCTGAACAACGTAATGGTGAACCTGAGCAGTTATTCAGGCAACCACAGCATCAACTATTTCCTGTATAAAGACAACAACGGACGTTTTCAGCCTTTGCACTGGGATTTGAACCTGGCTTTCGGAAGTTATAAAAACACGGGGATGGGCAGCGATCTGGAACTGAAAGCCCTGCAGGAACTTGATCCGTTGCTTCACGCCGACAACCCTTACAAGCCGCTGATCAGCCAACTGCTGAAAGACCCGCTCAACCGGAAAATCTACCTCTCGCACGTCCGTCAGATCGTGGAAGAGAACTTCCTGAGTGGTACTTACGAGAAACGGACCCAGGAGTTGCAGGGTATGATCGTGGTGCCGCTGGCCGACGATAAAAACAAAACATACGGTCAGGATGATTTTCGCCGCAGCCTGCGCGAGACAGTAGGCCGCAAGAGTAAAATTCCCGGAATCATCGAACTCATGGGCCGCCGTTCAAAAATCCTGAAAGGCCATACCGAACTATCTGCTTCCCCTTCGGAAATATCGGCAGTGAGCGTCGCAGGTCGCGGAAAATTCGAAAATCAGCGCCTGGATGCCTTCCGCCTTACCGCCAGGGCCAATCGCTTTCCCAAGCGCATGTTCGTGTACTACCGCCTGAACGACTCGGAGACCTACACGATGATGCCCATGAGCGAAGAGCCGTCGAAAGATTTGCAGACAGGCGTGAAAGAGTACTTTGCAGTGATCGAAGGAAAAAGCAAAGACGCCGTGCTTGACTATTATATCCTCGCTGAAAATGCAGGCACCGTGACCTTCTCGCCTGTAAACTACACTAAACAGGCAAACAAGGTGAAATTGATGGACTTGAACAAGTAAGACGTTGGACTGTGGACGTTGGACGTTGGACTGTGGACGTTGGACTAAGGACAAACAGCAAAGGGCAAAAAGCAAATGCCAAAGAGCAAGATTCATTATTTACCTTTTTGCACTTTGGCACTTGCTTTTTGTCCACAGTCCAACGTCCACAGTCCACAGTCCACAGTCCTCAGTCCAACGTCACATAGTACATCTCCATCTCCGCCTTGTTTTTTGCGGCGACTTTTCCTCGGTATACCCACTGGAATTCGGTTTGCACGATCTCGTAGGCGGGGCCGCTCACGTTGACACGACCGGGCTCACAGGTTTCCTCCATGCGGGCGGCTGTGTTCACCGTATCGCCCCAGATGTCGTAGGCAAATTTTTTGGCGCCCACCACCCCGGCGACCACCGGCCCGAAATGGATGCCGATCCGGGCTTCGAAGTGCGGCCGATCTTCCGCCAGCCGGGTTGCGTGTAGTTTTTGCAAAAACGTCTGCATTTCAAGTGCAGCCCGGATCATGTCGGTTGGACGTTCGTTGCGGTCAGAGAGACCGCTCGCGCAGATATAGGCATCGCCGACGGTCTTGATTTTTTCGATGCGATATCGCCCGACAATGGTGTCGAAGCGGGAAAAGCAGTAGTCCAGTTCTGCCACCAATTCCTCCGGCTGGAGTTTTTCGGCTGCATGGGTGAAGCCTACGATATCAACGAACATGACGGTAGCGCGTTCATAGCGTCGGGCAGCGACTTTATTGCGAACGGTGAGTTCGGCCGCCACGGCGCGGGGCAGGATGTTGAGGAGCAACTGTTCGCTGCGGCGGCGTTTTTCTTCGATGAGCGCATTTTTCTCCGCAAATTCGCCTGCAATCCGGCGATTGGTGCGCTGGCGGGCATAATAGAACATCGTCAGCACTACTACAAATCCAGCCAGTACTGCCAACAGGATCCTGTTTTCCCGGGTTTTTTGCGCGCCCAATTCTTTTTGGGCGGCTTCATGCTTAAGGTGCTGCTCATCGGCATAGCGGCGCGATTTTTCCTGCAACAGCGTCGCCCGCTCCTGGCTCCACTGATAGGCCGCCTTGTAATCGCCTTGTTTGGCCGTCAATCTGTGCAGGTTTTCAACGGCTTCAATCGTCAGGTCTGATATGGAGACAGCAGTCGCCAGTTCCCGGACTTGTGTGTACAGGGCGATGGCTGCAAGGGGTTGTTTGCTGCGTAGTGCGATATCGGCTTGTATAAAAGTGGCTTCGGCTTGCCGTTTTTTATCCTGCATCCCTACGGCCAGTTGAGTCGCTTTTTGGGCGTAGGCAGATGCTTTTTGAAGGTCGTCCACGAGCCAGTTTTTCGCCAGTTTATACTGGATATCCCATTGCTCCTCTTTGGTAGAGGCATTGGGAAGTTGTTTTTCCAGTTCAGCGATGGACTGGCCTGTTGAACTGTGCAATATGAACAGCATCAAACAAACGATCAGGAGAACAGGCGAGCGGTTGGACATTGCCGGCTTGGGTGTGAGCATGGAAACAAATGGCAAACGAGGCAAAAGACCTGTGGATTCGCCATTGGTTGAGTGACGATGACTTGTTAGTTGGCGATAGATAAATGCTTTACCAGTTTTTCAGTCGCTTTGGCCCGATGACTGAACTGATTTTTCACTTCCTCCCCCAACTCGGCGAAGGTTTCCCCGTATCCCTCCGGAATGAACACTGGATCGTACCCAAAGCCCCCTGTGCCGGAAGGTTGCGTTGCAATGCTGCCAGGACAAATACCTTCAAACAAAACCTCTTCTTCGTTGATAATCAAAGCGATGATGGTGCGAAAGCGCGCATGGCGATTGTCATGGTCCGCCAAATGCTGCAACAACAAACGGATGTTGTCGGCCGGATCGCGCTGCTCGCCTGCATACCGGGCAGTGTGTACACCGGGCGCACCATCGAGCACTTCAACTTCCAGTCCCGTGTCTTCCGAGAAGCAATCGTAGCCGTATTTTTCTTTTACGTACCGGGCTTTCAGCAGTGCATTGCCTTCCAGCGTGTCGGCAGTTTCCTCAATGTCTTCGAGGCAGCCGATGTCTTTCAGCGTTTTGACCTGATAGCCGCTGCCGAGGATTTGCTCAATCTCGCGGGCTTTGTGGGGGTTATTGGTGGCAAAAACGAGTTGTGTCATTTTGATATTCGTCATTGAGCGTCATTGTTCGTCATTGAGGTCATTGGTGAACGAGGGCAAAAGTCGGTTTAAAACAGATTTCAAGCCTTGTAAAAATAAAAATCGTTGGCCGTACTAGTACAGCCAACGATTTTCAAGGGCGAATGATGCTCAACGACGAAATGACGCTCAATGACCTCAATGACGAAATGACCCCAATGACGCCCCATGACGAAATGACGCCCAATGTCGCTCTTCAAATCTTCCGCACCTTTCCTGAGCCGGAAATATCCACGTCCAGATCGGGATTGCCGAGATAGAGCACGTCGCCGCTGCCTGACACCGTAGCCCGGAGGGTATCCAGTACATGGCATTTCACCGTGCCGGAACCGCTCACTTTCACAGTCGCTTTCGGGGTCGGACAATCCAGCGCTTCCAGACTTCCGCTGCCGGAAACGGTAAATGCAATGGATTGATCTGCAACCCCTTTCATGATAATGTCACCGCTTCCACTCACGTTCAGGTCAATGTGGTCGTAGGCTGCATTGCTCAGTTCGAGATCGCCACTGCCGGAGATGTCTACGTCCAGTGAAACGCCCTCGATGGAGTCATCCACGATCACTTCTGCGCTGCCGCTGATATCAAATGCATCGAACGCTGGCGCGGTAACGGTGATGACCAGGTCATCCACGTCGTGGACATTGCGGGAGAAATAAATATGTAGCGAACCATTTTTTACTTCTGTTTCCAGGTAGGGCATCGCGGTCTCTTCGGCCTGCACTTCCACTTTGTAAGCAGGCCCGGTGTGCACGATCACCTTGCCTGGTACGGAAATATCGAGTGCGTGAAAATCTTTGGCGGAGCGGGTTTCAGTAACGAGGTCGCCTTCGGAGCGGGTGCCATTGAAATCGCAGGAAGTGAAAAACAGGAGGGTAGAAGCAAACAGCAAGGCTGATTTCAGGATGATTTTGTTGAACATAGCGTAACGTGTTGTTGTGTGAAGGATCAATTTACCCTGAGACACCCACCACAAAACTTACCCTGACGTTGCCCTGATTTTAAATTTCATCGTTCATCGTTCCCTTCATTGCATCTAGAAAAAACTTCGCCGCCCAGTTGGGATAACGTAGCCGCACATACTTTCCCCAAAACGGCGCAGATCCGGGGAGGGTGCCAAAGGCATTTTTATTTTTCCCAAGATTTTGAAAATCAATGATTTCCCACAATAAAAATTGAGCGGTTTGCTGAAATTGCACTTCTCCCGTCACTTCCCATAGTCGCCGGAACACCACGCTCAATTGTGCATTACCCGTCAGGCAATAGAAGGAATGATCGCCGCCCCATGCTTCGTCGTAGCGCCCCGCTGTGCGTCCGTTTTTTTCAATCTGTTGGAGCAGGGCATTCGCCGAAGCGATGGTTTTTTCCAGAATTTCCGCTTCACCCAGCAACAATGCACTCTCCAAAAAACCTTCCATCGTATAGGCGATGGTATGCGTGAATGCGGCTTTGCCCGGCCAAAATCCCCAATCCCGAATGGCTCCACTGGGCAGGAAGCGCCCGGCATAGTAGTGTAAAGCGTGGCGCATGGCCTCGTCTGTATCGGGATGTTGCAGGCTTCGACCGGCCTTCAATACACTCCATACCGCGCGCGTGTAATAGGCAGGCACGAAACCGGGGACGTAGGCGTCGGTGCGCCAGGAGCCGTCGGGGGAGAGAGAGCGGAGGAGGTAGTCAACTCCTCTCTTGACACCTCCCCCAGCCCCTCCCTCGAAAGGGAGGCGAGTCACCGCTCTGGTTTCTCTTTGCATTGGAGTACCTGGAGACATGACACTGCCTTCTCCTTGCATTGGAGCATCAGGAGTCATCGCTCTGGTTTCTCCTTGCATTGGAGCATCAGGAGTCATCGCTCTGGTTTCTCCTTGCATTGGAGCATCAGGAGTCATCGCTCTGGTTTCTCCTTGCATTGGAGCATCAGCAGACGTGGCTCCCCTCCCTTTCGGGGGAGGGGTTGGGGGAGGGGTTGAACCATTACACCCCGGTCGCCCAAACAACACCATCGCCGTATTGAATACACTTGGCTGTCCGCTATCGGCCAACAAAGCGGGAAATGCGCCATTGGGCAGTTGTACGGTACAGAGCCAGTCAGCGCAGTTGTCGGCCAGGTCGTTCAGGGTGGGGTCGTTTTTGAGCCGTGCATAGTCGCGCAGCGTCTCGATCAGGTAACCGGTCGTCTCCGGATAGGCTTTTTCCCAGCCAAAAATGGGCGACCAGTTGTGCGACGAGCCGCGCCCGCCCGTGGCTGCGATGCTGCGGCGCACCCACGCGAGCGCAGCATCGGTGCGATGCTGCCACTCGGATGCTGATAAGTTCCAGTCGAGCGACTGGAAATGCTGGAAAGTTCGGTCGTATTTATGAAAAAATGACATGGCACGTCAAAGGCTAACGAAGGCAAAGATGTAATTTTGTGCCGGGTGCCTGTACGTCTGAATGCTGTTCTGAAAAATTGTTGCCGGGCTACTGTTCCGGGAAATTGCCCGGAGAAACGTTCCGGATTACTATCTGCTATGAAAAAACTATTCACACTACACTTCCTGCTCGTCCTCGCCTGCTCCGCCCGCGCCCAAATGTGGAACGGACAAGACACGCTTTACGGCAACGAATGGATTGATTTCGCCAAAACCTACCACAAAATCAGGGTTGCTGCCGATGGCATCTACCGCATCGGCCAGCCTGTGCTGCTGTCGAATGGATTGGATGCGGTGCCGGGCAGCCAGTTCCGGCTCTACCACAATGGTCAGCAGGTGGCAATTTTTACGACTTCGGAAGGGGCGTTTGGAAGCACGGACTTCCTTGAGTTTTACGGAGAAAAGAACCGGCATGAAGTAGACGACTACCTGTTCGAAGATGCCGCTCGCGACAACCTGAATCCCCGATTCAGCATGTTCAACGATACAGCCGCCTATTACCTGACCTGGGCGACAAGCGGTCCCTCCCTCCGCTACACGGCCGTGCCGGGCGACTTGACCAACCTGCCAGCCAAGGAACCTTACTGCTGGCAAACGGTTGAACAAGTGTTCTCCGCCGCTCACTCCAAAAACAAGTACACCGATGAGACCGTGTTTTCGTGGTTCGATGGCAACGGCTTTGCAACAGGAGCCAATACGCTCAATTCCGCCAATATGCCCATCTCCAAACGGTACGATGCAGGACCTCCGGCTACTGCGACCGTGCGATATGCTTGTGGCATTGGCCCACACAAACAGCAGGTGGTGCTGAGTGATTCGGTGTTCGCAGAGGACGATTTTTTGGGCTGGAAAGTGGTAGAGCGCAGTTTTCAGCTGCCCCTCAATCGGTTGTTGCCGGCCACAGTGGTCAAGGTGCGTTCGGTGACCGGTGGCAACGACCGCAATGCCATTGCTTTTACACGCATTCGCTATCCTCGTGAATTGGATTTTGAAGGCAGCGATGTGGCTGCATTTGAGGTGGAGGGAACAAATTCGGTTAAATATCTTGAAATTCAGGGATTTAGTACCTCGGGAAATACACCGCTGCTGTTTGATTTGACCCAAAAAATGCGACTCGAAACCGTCGTTGAAAACGGCGTGGTGAAAGTAAAACTTCTGGCAGGTGGTGGGACCCGACAACTCTTATTGGTCAGCCCAACGGGTAGCGGCGTAAAAGCAGTTTCCGAACTGCGCTCCGTGCAGTTCCGGGATTACACGAAGGAAAGCGCCGATTATCTGGTACTTACCCACGCTGCTTTTTTTGACGACAACGGAAAAAACTATGTAGCAGATTACGCTGCCTACCGCGAAAGCCCGGCGGGAGGCAGCCATAAAGTTGTGATCGCTGAAGTGAATGAATTGTACGAGCAATTCGCTTACGGCGTTCGGTTTCACCCGATTGCGGTGCGCAATTTCCTGCATTTTACCAAAAAGAAATGGCCCGCGTTGCAGCATTGCTTCATCTTGGGAAAGGGCTGGGATTATGTCAATTTTCGGGATCCGGGCACCCAGGTGGCGTATGAAGGGAAATTGTTTTTTGTGCCAACTTTCAGTACCCCGGCGGCCGATCTTCCCTTTACCATGCAGGGTGCTCGCCTCTCCGAACCTATCGTGGCGATTGGCCGCCTGGCGGTCACAAAACCTTCGGAAATCCGCGACTATCTGGAGAAAGTGAAAGTCCACGAGCAGCAGGTGGATATCGCGCCGCAAACCATCGAAGGGCGTGCGTGGATGAAACGGGTGATCCACAATTCCGGCGGCTTCAATACAGAGAACGTTGCCATTCGAGACTACACGACCGATATGGCTAACATCCTGAGCAACAACCGGTTTGGCGCGGACGTGTACCCCTATTACAAAACCTCCAACGACCCGATCCAACTCTCGAGTTATGAGCAGATGCTCGGCCTGATCAACAGCGGAGTATCGCTCTGGACCATCTTTGGCCACTCGTCCGCCTTCGCGGTGGACTTTGATATTGGTACGCCCGCTGCATACAACAATAAGGATCGCTACCCATTTCTCATGGTCATGGGCTGCTTTTCGGGGCTGTGTTCACTGCCGCAAAAAGGCATCGGCGAACAGTTCGTGCTGGCGCCCGATCGCGGTGCTATCGCATACGTCGCTTCCGTGAATTACAGTTTCATTGACGCGCTACACACCTACGCAGCCGCCTACTACAACCGGCTCGGCGGTGCCGATTACGGCCAGAGCATCGGGGTTGTGATGCAGCATACCATCAGCGATTTGAAGAACATAAATTCGCGTGGTTTGCAGGCCATCATGCACCAGAACCTGATGCAGGGCGATCCGGCTATTCGCATTCACCCGCTGCCGGGGCCGGACTATGTCATTGATAACCAAAAAGTTCAGTTTGATCCAAACCCCATCGGGCTGGAGTCGGGCGCATTCAAAATGAAATTCGACCTGGTGAACATCGGCCAAAACCCCGGTGGCCAAATCGCCGTCAAAGTGGATCAGCGTCGCCCGGACAACACCTTGCTCAACCGGGTGCTGGACACAATTCCCGCTCCGCCCAACCGCCAGACGCTGGAGTACACCCTGCCGACGACCGGCAGCAGCATTGGTTTCAACCGGTTTTTTGCCATTGCCGATGCCAACAACGACGCGGTTGAACTGCCGCCTACAGCCGAATTGAACAACGAATTGACCGATGCGACCGGCGCGACGGGTGTGGACGTGTATTTCTACGCCGACGACGTGCAGCCAGTTGCTCCACAAAACTATGGCATCGTAAAAGCCGCTTCCGTGGCGCTGAGGGCTTCTACCCTGAACACCAATGCCGCGCCCATGCGCTATCTTCTGGAGTTCGATACGCTGGAGACGTTCAAGAGTCCGTTCCGAAAAACCACTTCGGTATTTCAGCGGGGCGGTCTGCTGGAATGGACGCCGCCGGTGCAATTGACCGACAGCACGGTCTATTATTGGCGGGTAGCACGCGACTCACTCGTGAACGGACAAGTCGTGTGGCGTACCCGTTCCTTCATCCGGCTGGCGAATGCTGTGCAGCCCGGCGGATGGAACCAATCGCACTACGGACAGTACCGCGACGGGACATTTGCTAACCTCCTGGCGGTGGATTCTCTGCGGCGGCTGGAATTCTTGAACAATGCAGCCAATGTGATCATGAGCGTGGCGTATCGCCATGTGGGCCGTTATCCTGGATTCCAAAACGCTTATTATGAAGGTTTTAACGGAGATTACGGCTGGAACATCCGCAATGTAACCGATGGGGTAGTGGTGGTATTGAGCGATCCCAAGACAGGGCGCTTCGTCCGCAATCCCAAGGGTGGGCCGTATAACTTCAGCGCGACAAAAGAGCATTTTTTCTTTTGGTTCAACACCCGCGACTCGCTGCAACGGCTGAAACTGATGGACTTTATGGAAACCCAGATTCCGCAAGATTATATCGTGAGCCTGCTGGCATTCAGTTCTCCCAACGATGACATCGGTTATGCGCCGCAGCGCTGGGCGGCCGATTCAGTGACCTATGGAAAAAATATTTTTCAGGTTTTGGAGCAATACGGCGCGAAAAAGGTGCGCCAACTGCCGAATTTTACCAATCCCCCTTATCCGCATCCTTACGGACTGATGTTTCGAAAGGGCAATGCGTTCGCACCTGTGCAGGAAGTGATTGTCAGCAACCCCGATTCGGTGGCGGAATTGCGCACCAACTTTTCGGCAAAATGGACCAGTGGCCTTTTGGAAACGCCTGTGATTGGCCCGGCAAAATCCTGGAAATCCTTGCAATGGAACCGGGGAGCCTTCGACGATGCCAGCGACGTTGCAGGTTTGCAGGTGCTGGCGGTCCGCGAAGGATTGCCGGACACGTTGATTTTTAGTCTGAAAAATACGTACGACACCTCATTGGTTAGTCTTTCCGCCGCTCAATTTCCCCGCCTTAAACTGCGCTACGATGTGGGCGATACCTTGATCCGCACGGTAACGCAACCTCGTTACCTGCGGGTGCTTTACGACGGTGTGCCAGAAGGCGCACTCCATCCGACGGCAAAGTTTGATTTTTACCGGGATACCCTGGAGCAAGGCGAGGCACTGAAAACCAGCATCGCATTTGTCAATGTTTCCGATACGCCGATGGACAGTTTGCTGGTGAAATTCCGCGTTGAAAATGCTTCGACTGGCGGTGCCCAGTATTTAAAAAAATATAAGCCGCTGCCTGCGGGTGAAACATGGGTTGTTGATTTTCAGGCGCCCACTTTGCAAATCAACGGCCCACAGCGACTGGTGATTGATGTCAATCCTGACAATGCACAGCCGGAACTCTATCACTTCAACAACGTGGCCGTACGCGATTTTTACGTCAGCCGCGACCGCCGCAACCCGCTGTTGGATGTTACTTTTGATGGTTCACGCATCCTTGACGGCGACATCGTATCACCCAAACCGATGATCGTAGTGACGCTGAAAGACGACAACCGCTGGCTGGCGATCACAGACACGTCTACTTTTGCCCTGACCCTCGAATTGCCGGACGGTTCTCGTCAAAAGATTGCGTTCAGCGACCCGGCGGTCCTTTTTTTTCCGGCCGATGTCGCCAACCTTCCACAGAAAAACCTTGCACGTCTGGAATGGCGCCCCATATTTACGGTAGACGGCGACTACCGCTTGCTAGTCAATGGGCGGGATGCTTCCGGGAATATTTCGGCAGGACTGGATTGGTCGGTGTCATTTCGGGTCATTACAAAGTCCTCATTGTCAAATATTTTGAACTACCCCAATCCATTTTCAACTTCCACCTGCTTTGTTTATACGATGACCGGGGCAGAAACGCCGACGCATTTCAAAATCCAGATCATGACGGTAAGCGGACGAGTGGTACGGGAAATTACAGAGGCTCAATTTGGCCCGCTACAGACCGGCACCCATCGGAGTGATTTCTGTTGGGACGGGAAAGATGAGTATGGAGATCAACTTGCCAACGGCGTGTATCTTTACCGCGTGTCCGCAAAAAAGCCGGACGGTGCAGACTTTGAGTTTTTTGAAAATCAGACCCAGGACGGGTTTTTCAAGCACGGATTCGGGAAGATGGTGCTGATGCGGTGATTTTGGTTTCACACGACGACACAACGAGGCAGTAAACTAAATACGTCGGGTCGTTGTGTCGTCGTGTGAAACCAAAATGTCCGGTAATGTGATTGAATACAACGCACTCATTTTTTGCAAAACAGCGTATGAAGAATATTTTACTGCTCATTTTTCTCACCTTCTTTTCCGCTTCAATTGCCCACGCCCAAAGCGACGGTATGGTCAATAAAATCTACTGGACAGGAACGGACCCGGATCAGGGAGCCGACAAAATGTTGTACTACTTTTTAGTGCACCCTTCGGAGACTGCCGGCAAAATGGCGTTCGACCGATTCCGCAGCGATTCCAACTGGCAGCAAGTTCGCAAGGATTCCGAGACGAAAGCGGGTGGTTTACTGACCACCAAAGTGGAGTCTTTGTATTTGTATCCGACCGACTTTTCACCTTTAAAATGAGCAAAAATTCTTCATCATGGCAATATTCAACCTGAACATCAACGGCAAAAAAACAGCCATTGAAGCCGAGCCGGATACCCCGCTGTTGTGGGTCGTGCGCGACTTCGCCGGACTCAAAGGCACCAAGTTTGGCTGCGGCATGGCGCTCTGCGGCGCTTGCACCGTGCACCTCGACGGACAACCGATCCGCTCCTGCATCACACCTGTTTCTTCCCTGAAAAAATCCGCCAAAATTACTACCATTGAGGGGGTGTCCGACAAAGCCGGCCAAGCGGTTCAGGATGCCTGGATCGAGTTGCAGGTGCCACAATGTGGTTATTGCCAGTCCGGCCAGATCATGTCCGCAGTAGCGTTGTTAAAATCTAATCCGACTCCTTCGGATGCAGACATTGATACGGCCATGTCGGGCAATATCTGCCGCTGTGGCACTTATCCGCGTATTCGGGCGGCTGTGCACAAGGCAGCTGATGCGATGAAAAAATAGACGCGGGGTGGATTGATCATTTCGTCATTGGTCATTTCGTTACGCTCTTACGCTTCTCACCACTCTTACCATTCTCCCTATGTCACCTATCAACCGCCGCAAATTTTTGCAATATACCGGCATGACCGGAGCGGCCCTCATGCTTGGCATCCGCTCGGCATCGGCAGCCGACAACCCGGAAGTCCTGAACCTCGCGTTCGGATCTCCGGAATCGTTCGAGTTGACCCCTTTCGTCATCATCGAAAAAACGGGTAAAATCACCCTGATGAACCCCAAACCCGACATGGGCCAGGGTACTTTCCAATCTATCCCGGCGCTGATCGCAGAAGAATTGGAAGTATCGCTTGATCAGGTCACGATTCGCCAGACAGGCGGCGAAAAAGCATACGGCCCCTCACAGATTTCCGGAGGCAGTTACTCGGTGCGTTCCAGTTACGAACCGCTGCGCAAAGTGGGTGCATCGGCCCGCGAAATGCTCATCACCGCAGCGAGTAAGCAATGGAATGTACCAGTAAATGAGTGCTACGCCGAACAGGCACAGGTGATTCACAAACCTTCCGGCAAACGATTGGATTATGGCGACCTGGTTGAAGAGGCCTCTAAACTGGAAGTTCCCAAAGAACCGGCCCTCAAAAATCCGGCTGATTTCAAAATTTTGGGCAAGCCAGCGCTGCGTCCCGATGTGCCGCTTAAATCTACAGGTCAGGCGGTGTTCGGAATTGACGTGGAAGTGCCGGGCATGGTGTATGCTTCCGTAGAACGTTGCCCGGTTTTCGGCGCCAAACTGATCAGTTTTGATGACCGGGCGGCCAAAAAAGTAAAAGGCGTTCAACAGGTGGTGAAAGTCGAACGGCTTTTCGGCATTCACCGTTCGGAAGGTGTGGCAGTCATCGCCGACAACTATTGGGCGGCATTAAAGGGTCGCAAAGCGTTGACCGTCCAATGGGACCACCAGGGCTTCGGTACTTTCAGTTCTGAAGAGTATACAAAAAAACTCCACGAACTCGCCAAAACAGAAGGTGTGGAAGATTATAACCAGGGTAACTTTGACCAGGCTTTTGCCGATGCGCCCACCCAACTGGAAGCATTTTATGAGACCCCCATGGTGAGCCATTCGCCTATGGAGCCGATGAACTGCACCGTGGCCTGGCAAGGCAATAAAGTTGAAGTCTGGGTTTCCACACAAGCGCCCAGTTGGATGCGCGGCGGTTTAGCCAAGGAATTTGGGATTTCAGAAGACGATGTAAAAATTAATGTGCTGTTCAATGGAGGCGGCTTTGGTCGCAGGCTCTATCCTGATGTTGCCATAGAAGCGGCGCATGTCGCCAAAGCAAGCGGCAAGCCAGTTAAAACAATCTGGACCCGCGAAGACGATACCCAGCAGGGACCGTTCCGTCCGATGACATTTTCGGCGCTGAAAGGCGGGCTTTCGGCAGACGGCAAAGCAGTCGCCTTCCAACACAAGGTCATTTCTCCTTCGCTCGATGCTTCCTCGCGCGCCAATTATGACAAAACAAAGTCCGACCGTACCATGACGGAAGGCATCAGCGAGCAGCACTACGAGATTCTGAATATCAACAACCGCTACGTTTTTGCCGATCTGCACGTGCCAGTAGCAGCCTGGCGGGCCGTGACGAGCACCACGCTCGCCTTCGCGCATGAGTGCTTTCTGGATGAAATGGCGGTGAAAGCCGGCAAGGATCCGATGACATTTCGCATGGAAATGCTGACTGCCGAATCGGATACCAAACGGGTCTTGCAGAAATTGCGCGAAGTGTCGGGCTGGGACAAACCCTTGCCGGCAGGCAGGGGACGTGGAGTGGGACAATGGGAGTTCTTTGCAGGGCTGGCAGGCAATGTGGTCGAAGTATCAAAACTGCCCGGTGGTGGCGTGAAAATTGAAAAAGTCTGGTCTGTGATTGACCTTGGAACGGTCGTGAATCCCGACACGGTGCGGGCGCAGGTAGAAGGAGCCATCGTCATGGCAATCACCGCAGCCACTAAAAACGGTATCACCTTCGCCCAAGGCAAAGTGGAGCAGTCGAATTTTCACAATAACCCGGTGCTCCGCATCAGCGAGACACCGGTGATTGAAGTTCATATCCTCGCCGAAGGCGGGCCGACCATCAAAGGCGTGGGTGAGCCGGGACTTCCGCCGCTCGCGCCCGCACTGGCAAACGCAATTTTTCAGGCTACGGGCGTACGGATTCGTAAGATGCCGTTCGATCTCGATCGGGTGGGGTAGGGGTTGTTTTGGGCTGGATATCCGGTTCTGCCAGTTGGAAAGAACTACACAAGCCAGATGTTCGGTGAGAATTTGGCTTGTGTAGTGGTTGCCAACAGGATGATTCCTGGATTCGTTTAAAAATGGGCAGAGCGAGCATCGCTGACGCTCTACAAAAGATGATTTTTCAGATGTTGAAAAAATCTAACTAAAAATATTTGCTGCAACTTTCAACATATACAACCTTTGTGAACAAACAAGGACGGGAAGATTTTTTACCCCGGTCCAATCATCCAAAACCGATCAAACAGGCCCCCGGAGAGATTAGCCTCTTCGTTGCTACCGGGGCTTTTACCAAGTTCTTTTTAATGGGTGGTCTTTTTAATAGTTGGATATATCGGGATAAAAGCCTGTTGACCATTAGCACGGTGGGTGGCCAATACAAGGAAACTCAAAGAAAATATGATTTGGGTTTAGTGACCGGTATCAATTATGGATATAAACGGCTGTCCATTGATCTGAGATACCAATTGGAAAAAGGAAGGTCTAACAGTTCTTTTGTCAACACTGCTTTGCAACGTTTTGCAGCAATCTTGATGTATAATTTATAGTTGGTTTAGAGGGGTCGGCAGGTCTTCCTCCATACTACTGGACATTTTTTTGCTTCACTTGGTGTTCTCCTCGCCGCGTTTGGTCAAAAGATCAAACGCGGCGAGGGGAACACCATGCGAGGCGGAATAAACCTTGTCATGTCGCAACGAAGTGGAGACATCTACACAAGCCAAGAAGTCCGAAGTCATCCAATAGGGTTTGTTGTGGAACTTGGCTTGTGTGGATGTCTCCACTTCATTGCGACATGACAAATCAAATTTTGAGACAAAGTCTGTATTTTATAGGAAGACCCTGAAACCCACTGTTGTAAAGTATGGTATTGCCATAAATGACATGAGCCACCCCGAAAATTCGGGATAACTCATGTTGCATTTTCATAGCCTAATAATTTTGTAGAAAATCAATCTTACATCCGTACTACTTTGCCACTGACAATTTGTTGGCCCACCTCAACGCGCCACATATACATGCCAAATTGAGGCAACGCAGCAGCCGGTACGGACAGCAGGTGTGAGCCTTCGGAATAGGATAATGTATTCTGGTACAACACTTTGCCGGTCAAATCCACGATGTCTAACCGTACATCGGAGGTTTGCTTCAGCCGGATGGGAATGTTGAATCCTTCGCTGGTCGGGTTCGGTTGCGGTGCCAACACAATAGTCTGATCGGGATCGTCCGTTCCGCTGATTTTCTCCTGAAAAACGAGGTTCAACCCATGGATGACGGAGGCAGCATCGTAGACTTCCGGCTCAAAACGGTCGGACGCCAGGGTCACCGCATCGCGCAGGTTGACAGGCGCCAGTGCCCGGACACGCAAGGTGAAAATCGGATCATTCGGTAGCAAAATAACCGGCAAACCATCGCTCCAGGCTGCGCGAATCAGTCCCGGAACAGGCTGCGCAAAATCGGCCTGACTGAAATTGGGCAGGTTTCCAGGCGTGACCTGTTCGATTTCAATCAGGTTCGGATCGAACCGGAGGCTGACCTGTAAGCCGAGCCATTCACCTGCTTCTGTAAAGTGCAATGGAAGATCAAGCGTTTCACCGGCTGCGAGACCGAGATCGGGCAACGCGACGGCTACCGAGGAGCGGTCTTCCAGGTTGGGGCTGAAATTGTTGCAAGTCGAACTGGTATTCACATCACCGATTTTAATGCTTATAAACTCATATTCCACAGGTGTCGTGTCAGTGATGTTTTCAACCTTGATTTTTTCCGGGAATGGCGGAAACGAAGGGAAATTCGGATTGGGAAACACATAGTCGGCCGGCACAAACCGCCAGGATGTATTTTTAGGCAAGTCGGTGTAAATACCGAGGATCAGTCGCCGGGATTCCCGGATGTCGTTGATGCCGACGAAGCCGTCATGGTCTACATCCGCTCCAATAAGTTTATAGGGAGTGTTCAGGAGTTCCGTGCCAAGCATGTGTTTTGCGATCAGCACGCCATCATAGGTTGAAATGCCGTTGAGCGGATTGGAGTCGTAGCTGGGTGTGATGGTATAACTGCTGCCAACCGGAATCTCGTTCACTCCATTGTTCACACAGCCAGTGCTGTTCACAGTGACGTCAGGAAGTGCCGGCCGGGTTGCAGTAAAGGCCAATGTCGCTTCTTCAAGGATGTTACTCGTACCACACCTGGCGCAGGCTTTCACCTGTAAAGTGGAAGGACAAAACCCTGAATTATCCTGAAGGATGAAGTAAATTTCGCAATAATCTGCATTTCCGGCCAGGTCCCGGCTCCAAAGTTCTATCTGATTCTGGCCCAGTTCAAGGCAATCATAGGGGAGGCTGTTATACGGCGCACCTGTTCCATTTTGTGGAAATCCGGTGCCAGTACCTGATTTGCGGATACCCAGTTGCATCAGGCTGGTAGGGGTAGCATTGTCCTCGGTATATTGTAAAAAGTCCGCAGCCCAAAGAGTCAGTTCACCGTTTTGCAGGATGTTTACAAAAAGGCCGTTGATGCATACGATCGTCGGCGCTTTGCAATCTTTTACTACGAATGTGTACTCGCAGGTCGTCTCGTTGGACAGGTTGTTGGAAACAAACCACTGGATCTTGTGTGTGCCATAAGGAAATCCAGGGATAGTGTATGTGCCTGGATCTGCCGGGGGGTTCCAGCGGAGCGCTGCCGTCGCGCTGGCGCCGTTGACCGTTTCTTGCAGGGAAAACTGATATTTCTGGCTGGCTGTTACCGGTCGCTCATCGAAGTTGCGCACTTCGCCTCCGTCATAATTGGGCAGGAGCGCGTTGTCAAAATTCACCGTACCGGGTGCAGGCGGATCCCAACTTTTTACGACCGTTTCCTGAACGCCGTCATTGTTCAAGTCCAGGAAAAGCAAGTATTTGAACGTCAGCCCAGCTCCACAGGTGTCGGTGGCGTTCACGGTTAGATCCGTAGGCGCGTCGCTCAGGTCATTCAGGCCGGTCCAGATGTCCTCCCAATAAGTTTCATTCCAAAAGGTAGCATCGTTGGGAGTCAGGTCACAGATGTTGACCGGGCTGCCAAGGCAGGTGGTTACAGGAGTGCAGCTTTGGGCAGTCAGCCGCAGGGCGGTTAACCAGGTAAGGAAGAGAAAGAGTGCTATGTTTTTCATGAAAATATTCATTTTGAAATCGTGATGGAAAAGGTTGATGAGGGTTGATGAGGGTTTATAAGGGTTTATAAGGGTTTATGAGGGTTGATGAGGGGTTGATGAGGGTTGATGAAGGGTTGATGAGGGTTGATGAGGGTTGATGAGGGTTGATGAGGGTTTATAAGGGTTTATAAGGGTTTATAAGGGTTGATGAGGGTTGATGAGGGTTGATGAGGGTTTATAAGGGTTTATAAGGGTTTATAAGGGTTTATAAGGG
>Ga0209181_10000385_pt1 | contig 82542 bp, 78 predicted proteins | sample MAT05_FD_187208 | JGI IMG/M metagenome (GOLD analysis project Ga0209181, IMG submission 187208) | Freshwater microbial communities from Lake Fryxell liftoff mats and glacier meltwater in Antarctica - MAT-05 (SPAdes) (version 2) | ecosystem: Environmental > Aquatic > Freshwater > Ice > Liftoff...
GGCCGCCAAGCTCGCCCAAGCCTTGGGCGTGTCGCTCGATTACCTCACGGGGATCACCGATCTGCAACTGGATCAGGAGTTGATCAGTAAGATCAACGACCTGCAAGCGCTATCCGAAGAAGATCAACAGCACATCATGCGCACACTCGGCGCACTGATCCGCGAAGCGAAGGGAAGGAAGGCGTTCGGGTAATGGTGTGGTGTGGTCCGGATCGCAGATCCGAACCAGCGAACATCCGCGTTAGCGGGGGCACTCGCGGAACACGCGAGCGCGTGCTTAGGGGAAAGTAACCTGCTGCAAGATGGAGTGTGCTTCTGCGCTGCCTTTGCGATCTGCGGTCCTGAGATAATCAAGAGCAAATTCTCTGGTCTTAGAGTCGATAGGGCTTAGGTCATGTCCTGAACATGAATGGCCATCAAGAATTGCAAAATAGACATCGCAGTAGGCAGGGACGTAATCATACTTGTTTGCCATTACAAGTGCCCAAAAGAGAAAGCCATCTGGCGGCATGTGCGTGTAGTCCGACCGAAGCCGGAGGTAAGCAATGGTATCGCCATGCTCCATTATTCTACTCTTCAGGCTATCCCAGTCCTTCGATGGATTCGGCGTGCTGGGTGGTTGAACGAGGACGGGAATCTTGGTCATGGTTTCTGAGGCTGTAACAGGAGATGGCGAGTTCGGTTGTTGAGCCGAGGAGCCACATCCCTCCAGAGAAATGAGCGCTGTGGCAGCTATGAGGAAGAGCACGAAAATGACTCCGCTGTGAAAATTACTATTGACCATCACGAGCCATTATTTGAACTGGTGGATTCACCACCGCATCAAAAAGTTCAACATCCTCTTTAACCTCGGATCCAATGATTTTCTCGTTGCCATCATAGCTGAAGATCATTTCTCCGTTCCTGAAGACGTTCCATCTGGCGGGTCCGTTAGTTGTAGTGGGCTTATAGCCTCCTTGACCATCCTCGGTGTACCACCGGCCATCTGTGAGCCCTTCAGTAACCAGCGGTCCAAGCTCGGTTCCTCCAGGTGTGAAGTAGTCCCAATCTTCGGGTGCAACAATCACAATACCAGGCATCTCCGCAGATGCCTTTTGGGCGAAGGAAGCCTGTCCCTTAACCGTGCGACCATTGTCGCATGAATGGAGTACTATAACGGTGGTCTCTCCGTCTTTGCGATCTCTGTATTGCTCACTCTCTCTTTCGAGCAATGCCGCAAACTCCTGTGGAGTTCGTATTCGCGTCACTGCACCCTGGTCGTTCCGCATACCCTGATAGTTGCCGTGTGCAAAAATGTGGATTCCGCTCTGGTCCTTTTCTTTCATGCCTGCATCGTAGATGCCCTGATCCTGTGGATTAACTTTCGGATTAACCAAGACAATCTCTAGTCCTTCAAATTCGAATCCATCGATAACCCTGTTCTCGCTGAAGGCATAGGGGGAATTATGGGGGAATTGACCGGCCAGCGGATCAATACTCAAAAACCTTCCGATCCTTGGATCGTGGATGCGGTACTCGAACGCGTAGCTCGTTCCAGTGGCTCCGTGTACCTCATCATCCTTCTCTTGTCCTTGGAACCCGAACCTGTAGCTCGATGAGCTGTAATTCCTCCCCGGCAACAGGCTTCCAAAGGCATCATACCCCTGCATTTCCCTCATTTCCAACATCACCCCACCAACTCCTTATTCCGATTCGGGATATCATCCGTGTCGAAGATTACCTTCTCATCCTCTTCCTTCAACTTCAGCACAAGGGCGAGCGCATCGGGTACCACATCGCTGCAGAACGTGAGGAAGCTACCCGGCTTGGCGTTGCCGATCGCGTAGCGGATCGCTTCATCCTCCTTCTTGATGATCTTGACCGGTTTGTGGGGATCGATCTCGTTGATGCCTTTCACCATCAGTGCGATGATCTCATCGTCGGTCTTGCCGCGTAGGTTACGATCCTGGCGGATGATGATCTCGTCGAACATCTGCGCGCTGAGGCGGCCGAGGTTCACGGTGTCCTCGTCGCGGCGGTCGCCCACACCGGCGATCACGCCCACCTTCGGGCTGTCGGGGATCTTGCTCAGGAACTTGCCCAAGGCTTCGAAACCGTGCGGGTTGTGGGCATAATCCACCACTACCTGGAAGTTCTTGAACTGGAAAAGATTCAAGCGGCCCGGTGTCTGTGCGGCACCCGGCACGAAGGTCATGAGCGCCTGTCGCAGGTCTTCCACTTTCACGCCCTGTACGAAAGCGGCGAGCACGGCGGGCAGCACGTTCTGGATATTGAAGACGGCCTTACCACCATAGGTGATGGGGATGTTCACGGCCTTCTCGATCCGCAGTTTCCACTCCCCTTTGCTGATGGTAATGAAGCCGTTCTCGTAGATCGCGGCGAGGCCACCGAGCTTGCAGTGTTGGCGCACCAGACGGTTATTCTCGTCGAGGCTGAACAAGGCGATCTTGCAATCGCACTGCTTGCGCATCGCCATGACCAGTTCATCGTCGGCGTTCAGGATGGCATACCCATCGCGACGCACGCTGCGGGGAACGGTGCTCTTTACATGTGCCAGATCTTCCAGGGTATGGATGTCCTTCAATCCCAAGTGATCAGCAGCTACGTTGGTGACGATGGCCACATCGCAATGCTCAAAACCGAGGCCGCTGCGCACCAGACCACCACGCGCTGTTTCCAACACGGCCATATCCACTACGGGCTCTTTCAATACGAACTGTGCGCTGGACGGACCGGTGCAATCGCCTTTCATCAGCAGGCGGTTCATGATGTACACACCGTCGCTGCACGTCATGCCCACCTTATAGCCCACGCTGCGCATGAGGTGCGCCGTAAGGCGCGTGCTCGTGGTCTTCCCGTTCGTACCGGTCACGGCGATGATCGGGATGCGGCTCGGTGTCCCTGGGGGAAATAGCATGTCTACGACCGGTTCTGCCACGTTGCGGCCCAAACCACCGGTCGGGTCCAAGTGCATGCGGAATCCCGGCGCAGCGTTCACTTCCAAGACGGCACCACCCGACTCGTTCAGTGGAATGCTGATGTCGTCCGTCATGATGTCGATGCCGCAGATGTCCAGATCGATGATGCGGCTGATGCGTTCAGCGAGGAACACGTTGAAGGGATGCACCACTTCGGTGACATCATCGGCCGTGCCGCCGGTGCTCAGGTTGGCCGTTGCCTTGAGGTACACCACTTCATCCTTTGGTGGCACGCTATTGGATGTAAGCTCCTTCAACGCCAGCAACTTCAACGTATGGTCGTCGATGTCAATGCGGGTGAGCACGTTCTCGTGCCCGTAGCCGCGACGCGGATCCTTGTTCACTTCATCGGCGAGCTGCGCAATGGTGCTCTTTCCATCGCCGACTACACAAGCCGGCGTACGCTTTGCCGCACAGATGAAACGGTGGTCGATCACGAGCAAGCGATGATCCAACCCGGTGATATACCGTTCCACGATCACGCTGCGGCTGATCTCCTTGGCCTTGACAAAGGCCACTTGGGCTTCCTCCAAGGTCTTGATCCCGATCGTGGCGCCGCGACCGTGGTTGCCACCTACAGGTTTGATCACGCAGGGGAATCCGACGGAATCAACCGCCGCCTCCAGCCCTTCTTCACTACGCACCACCCGCCCTTTCGGCACTGGGATCTCGTAGCTCTCCAACAACTGTTTCGTCTCTTCCTTATCACAGGCGATCTCAACACCGATGTTGCTGGTCTTGCTGGTGATGGTGGCGCGTATCCGTTTCTGGTGGATGCCGTGTCCTAATTGGACAAGGCTCTGTCCATTCAAGCGCAGGTAAGGGATACCACGGCTCAATGCTTCTTGGACGATACTTCCAGTGGATGGCCCAAGCCGCGAATCCTCGCGTAGCTCACGCATCTTCTGCAGGTCGTCAGCGAGGTCGTACTTCTCCCCACTGATCAGAGCTTCGGCAATGCGCACGGCCGCTTTCGCGGCGAACATGCCCACTGGCTCTTCTATGTAGCTGAAAACCACATTGTACACGCCGTTCTCCCGCGTGCTGCGGGTGCGCCCGAAACCCGTTTCCATGCCCGCAAGGGTCTGGATCTCCAACGCGATATGCTCGATCACATGCCCCATCCATGTTCCGCGCTTCACGCGCGACCAGAAGCCGCCTTCGTGGTCCTCGCTACAGCGATGGCTCACCATCGTCGGCAACATGGTGGTGATGCGTTCGTAGAACCCGGGGATCTTATCGGTCGGCTTCTCTTCCAAGTCCTCGATGTCGAGGCGCATCACGATAAGGTTGTGGCGTTTAACGGACCAGTAGTTGGGGCCACGCATGGCCTTTAGTTCGAGGATGCGCATATCTACCGCCGAAAGCCTCGGCGAAGGTGGTTTTGGTACGAAAGAAGAGCCTTCTTGGACGTGGTAAGCGCCCGAGGCGTGGGTAAGATAGGGACAGGTAGTTGTTCATCAAAACTTCATGTTCGCTTCATGCTCCGGGACGATCCTTCTAAATTCGCATCCGATGGCCCGCGCTTCTCCATCCCACAAGGATGAAAGCAGGCCCGGGGGCGGGGGATAAATACCTGGAATGATACCCAAAGGCAAGCTGATCGCCATCGGCGGTAACGAGGACAAGGGGAAGGACCCGGAAGCGGGCCACAACTCGAAGGTCTTCACACACAACTTCATCGAGGAGAGCATCCTGCGCCGCGTAGTGGACGAGATGGGCGGCACTTCCGCACGCATCGCCGTGATCACCAGTGCGAGCAGCATCCCCGAAGAGGTGGGTCAGAACTACATCGAGGCCTTCGGACGTCTGGGCGCTACGAACATCGACATCATGGACATCCGTGATCGCAGTGATGTGAAGCCGGACATGATCAAGCGGTTGGCGAAGGCCGATGGCGTGATGATGAGCGGTGGCAACCAACTGCGCTTGACGACGATCTTCGGTGGTACGGCCTTTTTGCAATTGATGAAGCGCCGCTACCAAGCAGAAGCCAGCTTCGTGATCGCCGGCACCAGCGCGGGGGCCATGTGCATGAGCAGCACCATGATCTACCAAGGACACAGCTCCATCGGGTTGATCAAAGGCGGCGTGAAACTGACCACCGGCGCGGCGTTGATCTACGACGTGATCATCGACAGCCACTTCGTGGAACGCGGCCGATTCAGCCGATTGACGCAAGCCGTGGCGGGGAACCCGTCTGCGATCGGGATCGGCTTGGGTGAAGACACCGCCGTGGTGATCACGGACAGCGATATGCTCGAGACCATCGGCAGCGGCCAAGTGATGATCTTCGACGGGCACGATATCACCTATAGCGACTACGCCGATGTAGAAGAAGGTGAACCCTTCAGCATCGAAGGCATGAAGGTCCACATCATCAGCAAGGGCCACAGCTACAGCGTACAGCAGCGGGCCTTCTCGGCGGTACGGGTGCCGGTGCGGAGCTGATCGACACAGTGCACGATGGGCGCTTGGGACACGGGGATCTTCGATGATGACATGGCCTACGACGTATTGGAAACACTGGCCAACACGGACGCTATCGGCCAGATCACCGAGTGGTACGGCGCAGCGATGGCCGAAGACTTCTTGGAATATACCGATTGTCTGTGCATGCTCGTTTCCGGTGCGGTGATCGATGCTGCACTGTACGGCACCACGTTCCGTTGCGATGATGAGGAGATCCTGGCGGGGATCGTGGCCGATGTAAGAGCGAACGACCCAGCAGAGCTGAGACCGACCGCTGTCCTGAACCTCCAGCGCGTGCTAAGCGATAAGTCCGAGTTGCGCGAACTATGGGAAGAGAATACCGAGCTGTATCCCATTTGGAGGAAGAACATCGAGAACATGATCGCGCGGTTGAGTTGATCACCGAACAGGCGTTCATCCGAACGAATAATGGAGCGCCGTCATTTTGAATTGGAACAAGGCTATCTGAACCTCAATGTCGAGGCGCTCATGTTCACACGTTCCGGCAACTGGCAAGATGCCGCCAGGACCAGGGAGCGAAAAGCTGGTGCGGCACCCGGCCGGCTGGCCCGCAATACCGTTGGCATAATGCTCCTGCTGCTAGGCGGCGGCTTCTTCGCAGGGGGCAAGTTGCGCGGGTCTGATCCCTTCCCCTTGTTCGGTCCTGTACTGCTGGGCCTTGGTATTTGTTCCTTCTTTGGCAAGGTGCAGCACGACTTCGCACCATCGTTCCGGATACCGTTCAGCAAGGTGCTGGGCCTCGATCATCGGAACGATCCGTTGGAGACCCGCATTTAGGAAGGCGCGCTTCAGGAACGGTGCTACACCACCGCGATCGCCAAGGCCGCAGGTGAAATCGCCCTGACCATGTTCAATATCGCGCGCGATCGGGTGTGACGCCCCCGCGATACCTTCGCTGCACCGTTCGCGGATCCGGAAAACACCATGACACCCAATCCCATCATCACCCGTTTCCGCACCATCGCCATTGCTGAGGGCTGGAGCTTTTTGATCCTACTATTCATCGCGATGCCGCTGAAGTACCTCGCCCAAATGCCACTGGCCGTGAAATACGTCGGCTGGGCGCATGGCGTGCTGTTCATCGCCTACTGGTTCACCGCAGTGCCGCTCTTCACAAAATTGAAATGGGATGTGGAACGTATCCTGGGCCTTGGATTGGCATCCCTCCTCCCCTTCGGCACGTTCGTGATGGAGCGTAAGTGGCTGCGCTAAGTATCCCATAAGTGGGCAGATAGTTCCCCGAACGGCTTGGTGCCGCGAAAAGGGACCGCTGCTGTGTGAGGGGTCCCGGATAACTCGTCCATTCTGGTTATCAGGGCGGTAGCAGAGCTCGCACAGAGGGGTCCGCCCAGAACGGTCCGTACCTTGTACCTGCCGGTCGACCGCAACAATACCCTTCCATCACCTCACTTAACGAAGACCTATCATGAGCAACGAAAGAACCAATGGGATCCTCGGATTCCTCGCAGGTGCCGCTGTTGGAGCTGCCCTCGGTGTCCTCTTCGCACCACGTTCCGGCAAGCAGACCCGTGAGCGCATCCGCAACAAAGCAAGTGATGTGAAGGACGAGATGGATGACTTGATCGAGCGCGCGCAGGACGAATGGAGCAAAGCCAAGGGTAAGGCCGGTGATGTTGCCAGTATGACCAAGGACGAGGTCACTGATTTCGTGCGCTTCCTGTTCGCCGAAGGGAAGGACCTGAAAGAGCGTATGGCCAGCGACGTAAGCGACGCGGTGGACGAGACCGTGTCCAAAGCGAAACGGGCAGCCGACAACGTACGCCACAGCGCGAACTAAGATGCCCGGGACCCAGCAACGCTATTCGCGTTACGTACGCGCGGACGAGGATGGACCCGATATCGGCTTGTACATGCAGGCCGTGTCCGACGATGCCAAGGCGTGGTTCCAAGCGCAAAAGGCGGTGACCAAGTTGGAAGCCAGCGAACAGATCGGGAAGTTGTCCGGCGTGGTGATCGGAGGAGCTGTGGTGGCTATGATCACCGGTGCGGTTTTGATGTTGTGGTTAATTGCGCTGGCGCTTTGGCTCGGGCAACTCTTGGCGAACAATGCGCTCGGCTTCCTTTTGGCCGGTGGTGTTTTCATGTCACTCGGCGCGATCTTCTTCTTGGTCTGGCGCTCTGTCCTCCGTGATAAAGTGACCTTGGCCGTTATAAACGCGATGCATGGTGAAGACTGAGACATTCCAGAACCTCGACGAGGTGCGTGCGGCCAAGATCCGCATGCGCGCTGAACGCGACCGCATGCAGGATGATCTCGGAGCCCATTTGCAACTGATGCGCGAACCGGATTTCCGCAAGGCGGTGGCCGGCGATGCTATGGGCGATCTATTGCAAGCGTGGAAACCCCTTCGCACGATGAAGGCAATGTTCGGAGGAACTGCTGGCCTCACTGGTAAAGCAATTGGCTTGGTCGTTGGTTCAAAAGCGAAGACCCCGGCCGGTCGGGTGATGGTGGCTTTAGCCAGCTTCGTTCTGCCAGCGCTCGTGGAGAAATTCGGAAAGAAGTCCGGGATCACCCCGGACAAGTTCCAACACGAACTCGGCGTTTCTTGGGAACGCGTAAAGGAGTACGTGAAGGAACGTCGGGAAGCACGTGAAGCAGAACACCACGAGTGACGGGTTGGGACGGGCTTTAGCGCTCCACTTTCAGACCATTGGACAGCACCGCCCTAGATGCTGCCTTTGTATTTCGGTAATGAACTGGCCCTGCTTTTCGTTGTCTCCGGGCTGCTGCAGTTCCTGCTCCGGTCAAAGGCGCAAGGATCTGGTCTATGGGTCTTCTCTGCGTTGGTCCGAAGCGCGTACCGCAACACGTTTGATGCTCTTTCCTCGTGCTTTTCCTCTTGGCCGGGATTCAACTCAGCTGTGTTGGCCATGACCCGTCCTCTCTGTAGAACTCTTTCTCCACGAAGGGCTAAGCTCCCTAAAAGTGGTAAGAGCGCCAACCGAACATGAGCCAGAGCGATCAATTGAACTGGTTCAATCCATGTGTGGATGAAATGGCGCATTCCCGGCGGCAACTCGGTCGTGAAGCTGTTCTACGGGACAGGTGGGGCATTAGCTTCCATCCTTCGCGGACCCATCCTCGTGTTGGCATTGGTCTTGGTGAAGGACAAGTTCATGGAGGGCTTAAGCACAACCACTGCAACGTAGGTCTCCCTAACGGAAGATCGCCGTGTGGAATATCCCATTCACACCCACTTGCCCACGGTACATGCCGCTGCAATTGAAATCCAACACGATGTTGCCATTGCGATCGATCGCGATCAAGCCGCCATCGCCATCCAGGGGCGGCAGCTTCTCGTGAACGACCATGCGCACCGCTTCTTGCAACGACAAGCCTTTGTAGTTCATCAAGGCATGCACATCATGCGCAGCAACAGCGCGGATAAAGCTCTCACCATGGCCGGTGCAACTCACGGCGCACGACACATCGTTCGCATAAGTGCCCGCCCCGATGATCGGACTATCGCCGATGCGTTGCCATTTCTTGTTGGTCATGCCGCCGGTGCTGGTGCCCGCTGCAAGGTGACCCCTTGCATCCAATGCAACGGCGCCAACGGTACCGAACTTCTTCTCCTTGTCGCTATGGTCCAACTGGACCGTATCGGTCCCGGCCATCTCTTTCCATTGCTGGTATCGGAAGTCATCGAAGAAATAGACATCATCCTCCAGCTCCGCCTTCTGCTTGTGGGCGAACTCGAATGCCCCCGCCCCACTGATCAGCACATGGCTGCTTCGGTCCATGACGATGCGCGCGAGTGTGATCGGATTCTTCACGTTCTGTACGCTGGCCACGGCACCTGCCCTTAGATCACTACCGTTCATCAGGCTGGCATCCATCTCGTGCTGGCCATCGGCATTGAACACCGATCCTTTGCCTGCGTTGAAAAGCGGCGAGTCCTCCAGCGCGCGGATCGCTGCTTCTACTGCATCCAACGCAGGACCACCTTGTTGCAATACGGCGTGGCCCCGGCGCAAGGCCAGATCCAACGCGGCAGTATACGCCTTCTCCCTTGCCGGGGTCATCAATTCCTTCGCGATGGTACCTGCACCACCGTGGACCGCGAGCGCGATGTTCGACATCTTGACCAGTGCTATTAATCAGCGCGGTGAAAGTAGGGCACCACCACACCCACCAAGGCCCCGAACAGGTATCCTGTCAACACATCCGTGGGGAAATGCCTTCCGGAGCGCACGCGCAAGTAACCCATGGCCGCTGGCGTAACGGCAGCGCCGATCCATGTCGCCGTTTTCAAGCCCTGGGAAGCATTGGACCGTTGCACCAAACTGGCGCAAGCAAAGGTCATCGCGGCGGTGTTCGCCGTGTGGCCGCTCCAAAAGCTCACTTCGTCCTTCCTCGGATCGTAAGCGCTGGCGGACACATCGGGGTTGTACAGGTATGGACGCGGCCGCCGCACCAACTCCTTCACCGTATTGGTGATGCCCGCGCAGAGCAATCCACTTTCGGCGATGATCACCACAGGTAATAGCGGGCGTTCACCATGCTGGTTCACAATGGCCGTTGCCAGAGAAGCACCCACAGCGATGCCGAACAGGATGTTGCTTGTCCGATGCGCTTGCATGCTCCATTGGCGAGTGGCCACAAGATCGATCGCTGGCACATTGCGTAGGTCGATCACCGGCGCCGGTGCATCCAAGTTCTGGTGTTCCTTCCACCGGCCGAACCCATTGAACGCGATACCGATCCCACCGATCGTGGCCTCGCGACCGGGATCCAACGAATGCCGCGTTTGGGCCGTGGACATGAGCGGCGTAGCCACGACCAGAATGCACATGGCCCGGAGGATCGCCCCGGGCCGCGTGCTGGATACGATGGATGGTAGCACGCTCAGTAGGTGATCAGCACTCCATCGGCCAGGAACATCAGGTTGTTCTCGGGCTCGGTGATCTTTTCGATCTCTTCCTTGCTCTTGCCTGCGTCTTCCGCATAATGGCGCAGCGTGGCAACGTCCAATTCCTCGCGGGTGGCGGTGCCTTGCATAACGGCCCGCTTGCCTTCCAAACCTTTGGTAGGAACGAAGAAGCCATAATCCTTGAAGCGCACTTTCATCACATCCCCGTCGGGCAGTTTCACGTCCATCCAGCAGCCTTTCATCACGCAGCTTGTGACGATCTCGCAATCGATCTTGGTGGTCAACTCCTTCTGGTCGGCCATCGCCTTCACGAATTCCTCCGTGGAGATGGCGCCTTCGGGTTTGATAGGGTCGCCATAGCTCTTCACTGTGCTCTCAGCCACTTTTTCCTGGGCAACGGCTGGTAGTGTTGCGGTGTTGCAGGCGAGGGTCAGGGCGGCCGTTGCGGCGAAGAGGAAGATCTTGTTCATGGTCGTTTTTATTGGGCGTTGCAAAGATCGCGCCTTTTCGTGGATAGTTGTTATACCGTTCCACCCGGTCGTGTTGGAAAGCCCGGCATTGACCGGTCACCGTTATGTAGCGTATCCATCACCTTTGCACCATGGCCAAGGCACCCCTCATCATCGGCTGGCTGGAGCACATCGCCCTGCCCGGGATCGGTGTGCAGCGGGTTGAAGCCAAGATCGATACCGGTGCATACACTAGCGCACTGCACTACCAACGGCTCCGTACCCGCACCGAGGACGGCGTTAAACACCTGGTGGTGACCTTCCAGATGGGCGGCCTGCGTAAGATCAAGGTGTTCCGCAGCTTTAAACGAGTGACCGTGAAGAGCAGCAACGGGGAAACCAGCCGCCGCTACCTGATCAGCACACAGGTAAAGTTGGATGGACACGTGGTGCGTACCCAGTTCACGCTTTTCGACCGCAGCGACATGAAGTATCAGGTGCTCCTTGGTAGGAAATTCTTGCGAGGAAGGTTCCTGGTAGATGTGAACGGGAAGAACCTGCTTGGATGACCAACGCCAAAGGACACCTCTAAACCGGTAACTTCGTGTTGTCCTGTGTGTTACCTGAAGGTAGCACCTCCGTTCATGCCAACCATCTATTCCCCTTTTCGATGATCCGTTCCCTAGCATTGGGCCTTCTTTCATTGGCCGCAACAGCCGGCCACGCCACGCGATACCATGTCATGATCAACGCGACGGGCACCGCTACCGGACTGACCTGGGAGAATGCCTTCACCAACCTGCAAGAGGCGTTGAGCATCGTGATCCCGGGTGATGAGATCTGGGTAGCCGCCGGACAATACAAACCTACCTCTGGCACGAGCCGAACGATCTCATTCGCATTGCGGAACGGCGTCAACCTCTTCGGTGGTTTCGCTGGCGACGAGATGACTATTTCTGAGCGGGACATCGCAAGCAACCCCACCGTGCTGAACGGCGACATCGGCGAACCCGGCAGTAGTAGCGACAATTCGCACCGGGTCGTTACGGCGATCAACATCAATACCGTCATTATACTCGATGGTTTCCGGATCATGAACGGGTACAGCGCGAGTGGCACCGGCTACAACGGCGGTGGGCTGAACGTGCAGAACGCATTGAATGGGAACCTCATCATCCGCAACACCACCTTTGTGAACAACTATTCCGGAGACTATGGAGGGGGGGTGTACCTCGCAGCGGCTCATGTGACGATCGAGGATTGCGACTTCATCAACAACAGCGCTGGAACCGGTGGCGATGGTGGCGCTATCTACAACGGGAACAACAACGGAGGATACTCGCATCTGGAGATACGGGACAGCAGGTTCAAGAACAATACCGCGCGTCTCGGTGCATGCCTTTATGGTGGGCTGGACTTCGACCCTTTGATCATCGACAGGTGCCTATTCACAGGCAATACGTCGGAGCTAAGTATTATCGATCTGGATGGTTTCACCAGCGCCTCCATCACCAACTCGCTCATCGCTGGTAATGTCGTGGACGATTCTTTCGCCCAGGTGTTCCGCATCCAAACCTCTGCACAAGACGAGGTGATGACCATGAGCAACTGCACCTTCGTGCAGAATTACAACCTCGACAATGGCCCGCAGAGAACTGTGTTCTTTGTGTACGGGACCCATCATCGTATCGTGAACAGCATCGTTCACGGGAACACGGCCTACAATGGACGCCAAGTGAGCGCCGGGATGGGGATCACGAATTCGATCGTGGAAGGCGGCCATGTGAATGGTACCGACATCACCGATCTCGCTCCGCTGTTCGACTACCCGAATACGGGTGGACCGGCGAGCTTCGATGCAACCCTGTTCGACTACACGCTTCAACCCACATCGCCGGGGATCAACGTAGGCTTGAACGATGCTGTTGTTGCGCCATACGACCTCGACCTATCTCAATTTCCTCGGATCCAAGGCGGCATCGTGGATCTCGGGTGCTATGAAACTGACCAGACGGTCGCGATTGCGGAAGCGCCTGCGGTGGCGCTCTGGTACTATGATGTATTCAACCGGGAACTGCGAATGGCCGGTTCCAGTGATCTTGGGAACACCGTGGCACAAGTCCACGATCTTCAGGGAAAACTCATCGCAACGCTGACGGTCCGTGGCCGGCGACATCGTATCGATCTACCTGCCGGTGCCTATGTGCTCAGCAACTCGGAACGGGGCACACTGCGGTTCGTGGTGCCCTAGTGTCACACGTTCCGCTCAATGAACTTCACGATCTCCCCGGCGATATCCTGACCGGTGGCGGCTTCGATGCCTTCCAATCCTGGAGAGCTGTTCACTTCGATCACCAGTGGGCCACGCTCGCTTTGCAGCATGTCCACGCCCGCCACGTGCAGGCCCAACGCTTTTGCGGCTTTGATCGCGGTAACCTCTTCCTCGTGGCTCAACTGGATCAGCTCGGCGGTGCCACCCCTGTGCAGGTTGCTACGGAACTCACCGTCTTTGCCGGTGCGTTTCATGGCACCTACGATGCGGCCATCGACCACGAACGCCCGGATGTCGATGCCCCGGCTTTCCTTGATGAATTCCTGCACGATCACACGGGCCTTGAGGCTGTTGAAGGCTTCGCACACGGCGATCGCCGCTTTCTTGTTCTCGGCCAGCACCACGCCCAACCCCTGCGTTCCTTCCAACAACTTGATGATGCACGGTGCCCCGCCCACGCTGTCCACGATGCTGGCCACATCCTTACTGTAATTCGTAAAGACCGTCTTGGGGATGCCCACCCCGCTGCGGGTGAGGATCTGCATGCTGCGCAGTTTGTCCCGACTGCGCACCAAGGCCTGGCTTTCAGTCGTGGTGAACACCTTCATCATCTCGAATTGGCGTACCACGGCCGTTCCGTAGAAAGTGACACTAGCCCCGATCCGGGGGATCACCGCATCCACATCGGTGAGCGGCTTACCACCATAGGTCACTTGGGGGTTCTTTTGCTCGATCAGGATATCGCATTTGGCGTGGTTCACCACCCGAGCGGTGTGCCCCCGGGCTTCGCAGGCCTCCACCAACCGTTTCGTGGAATACAGCTTGGTGTCGCGTGAAAGAACGACGATATTCATGGGCCGGATAGGGTCTGGAATGCCCGGTAAAAGTAGTGGTGCAGAACGTTGGCGGGCTTTCGGGGCGCCCTCATTATGGACCGTTAACAGGCTGTTACATAATGATGACCTAAATTCGCCGCTTCAAGCAGCACCACCCGTGGCAAGGATCTTAGAAGCAAGCACTCCGTTAGGATCTACCTTAACGGCCGACCAGCAGCGCTCCTTCCACTCGACCGGCATCATCCATTTCCCTGGTTTCATCACCAAGGAAACCGTTTCCGAACTATGGAAGGCATGCGAAGCAGTGCAAGAGAAGTGGATCGCGGAGGACCTCAAGACGATCAATGGGATCCCTGTGAAGTGGGGTCAGGACGTGGACGGCAAGCGGATCGTACAACGGTTCGCCTTCGCCAACCAGCACAGCCCCATACTTGCCGAATTCCTGAAGGACCCACGATTCAAGATCCTCTTGGACCTTGTTGGACCTGAAGCCCGTCTCGGTATCAATGAGAAGGATGGCTTGGTAGTGAACCACTACGTGAACACGGATGCCAGCATGTTCACCCAAATGGGTTGGCATACGGACAGTGTACGGGACATCTTCCTGGGCAAGAAGATCCTTCCGATGCTCAATGTGGGCATCCACTTGGATGACCAGGATCCGGCCAACGGTGGCTTGCGGTTGTTGCCCGGCACCCACGACCAGAACATGTGGAACATGCTGTTCCGGAAGACGAACTTCCTGAACAATAAGCCCGATGAGCGGGAAGTTGCCTTCGCCATCAAAGCGGGCGACCTCACCATCCATGACGGTCGTTGCTGGCATCGCGTGCAGCGCAGCAGCTTGGTCGGCGAAGCGAGTCGTCGCCGGGTGATGTACATCCCGATCATCGCGGGCAGCTACTCACCTAAGCGGGCCGATAGCCCAACACCGTTCTACCATCGCTTCAGCCATTTGGTGAAGTGATGCGTTTACGTCGCGTCCTGTCTCTGGCGACGGTATTCGTTCACTTTTTCATTTTCGCCCAACCGGGTCACGAAGTCCCTTCGGTCTTCGACGGATTCCCTGCACCGCCAGCGACCAAGGAATTGCTGTTCTACATCCAGCGGAACAAGAACGCGAACACCATCGTGTACGAAGCGCGATTGGACACTCATGGCAAGTTGATGGAAAAGGATCCGGTGACCGTGAATTGGATCCGGTATACGAACGGTGGAAAACGTGAACGCATCAGTGTATTCGAGGATAACTGGGCATACGGCGTGCGCCACACGAGTACCGAGAAAAGCGTGGCCCGGATGAAGTTCGTAGCCAGCAACAAATACCCTTTCCGCGTGGAAATGGGCAAGGACGGCCAGGCGGAGGCGCGTATGTTGATCAATGGCCGGTATGCACGGTTGCGGCATGTGGAGATCCAAGCCAAGGAATCAAGCTTTCTGCCGAAAGTGCTGCACGTGGATCTTTACGGCACCGTGGTGGGCACGGGTGAAGAGATCCACGAGCGGGTCGTCCCATGATCACTGTCCTCTAGAGCGCAACCGACCTCATGATGAGCACACCAGCAAAGGGCTATGCGTTGATCACTGGCGCCAGCCAAGGCATTGGCGCGGCCATCGCGTTGGAGTTGGCGCGTGACGGGTTCGGGGTCGTGGTCACAGCACGTTCAGAGGATGCGCTGCGCCAGGTGTCTGCCGACGCCGCTGCGCTGAATGGCGGGCATGCGCACGCCCTCGTCGTGGACTTGTTCGCTGCGGATGGCGTGGACCGCATCGTCCGTTTCGTCAACGAACAGAACTTTCCCCTCTCCTGCTTGGTGAACAACGCCGGACAAGGGTTGTGGGGAATGTTCGGTGAATTGACGTTGGAAGAACAACAGCGGATGATGCACCTGAACATGTCAGTACCTGTGGCGTTGACCCACAAGCTGCTACCCCTGTTGCGAAAAGCGCCCAAGGCCTACATCCTCAACATAGCGAGCATGATCGCGCACCATGCACTGGGCAGCATGGCGGTCTACAGTGGTTCCAAAGCGTTCGTGCTGCGTTGGTCACGTTCCTTGCGGATCGAATTGAAGAGCACCAACATCCATGTAACGTGTTGCAGTCCGGGCAGTGTGAATACCGGCTTCACGCAACGGGCACGGATGCAAGCCATGGACGACCTCGCGAAGAAGTTCGGCACCCCACCGGAACCTGTCGCCAAGGCGGCTGTCGCGGCCCTTTTGCAGGGTAAGGCCGAAGTGATCCCGGGACTGATGAACGTGGTGGCCAGCAAACTCCAACAGTTGCTGCCTACCGGATTGAACGAGTCGATCGCCAGCGGGATCTACCTCAAGCGGCTTCATTCACGGAAGTAGCGCTCTTGTTCACCCAGCGTATGGTTTGACTACTGCACCACCAAGACAGCCAAGCGCCGAACGGTGCGGCGAGCACATCAATGGTCCAGTGGACGTGCTGCACCAACACCGCGCATCCAACGAGCACTGCGGCAAACAACAACAACGGTCTTCCGATCCGCCACGGTGCCGCTAAGTAGAGCAGGTACACGGTAGCGGTGTGCCCACTGAAGAAAAGATCCTTCGTGAACGGCTCCTTGCCCGGGTACACCAACACGCTGATCGGATCCTGCAATTCGATCAAACCAGGTGGCGGTTCCAAGGTGAGGACGGCCATGGAAATGATGCGCAACAGCAAGAGGAATACGTACGCCTGTGCGGCCCGAAGGAAGAGCGTAGGGTGCCGCATCAAACCAAAGACCACCGTAGCGATCACACCATAGAGTAGGACGAATAGCGGTGTTGAAAGATCCCGGACAGGTAGGATATCCAGAAACGGATCCTGCAGTGAAATGCCCGGCTTGGCATCAAGGAAGTGAAAGAACGATGGCATCGCCAGTACAATGGGCACCGCCGCAAGCACCGTCATGGCCCATGCGATACGTAACCGATGGGTCGGCGCCTCAACGTTCATCGAGCGAGTGGCTGGCGGCGCCATAGATCAAGTCCGCGCAAGCCGAGTTCTTGGATCCGATAGATAGAAGATGCCGGTGGCTGGGAACCGCGTGTTGCGATGTACCACTCAGGATCGGTCATGGTAGGATCCACCGAAATAAAGTGGTACCGCATCAAGTAGGTCTGCAGTGACCAATCGTTCCATTGTGCTTCGGGTAAGCCGACCTTGGTGTGCGGCGGTACAACACGTCCGATCGATCGTACATCGTGCAACAGGTCGGCATCGCGTCCTGCAGTCCCGAAAAGCAACACCGACGCACCGATCGCTCCAGCGATGATCAGTGTGGCACCGATGCGCATTCCGCCAACGATGCGACCGTTCGGTGGGATCCGTGCCAGCAGACGCCGCAACGCCGGTGCGGACCAGAGCGCTACGGCCATGGACACGAGCGGAAGTGCCGCCGCCATGTAGAACGATTTCTGCACCATCGTGAGCATCAACGGCGCTACGCCACTCAGCCCCACAAAAAGCATAGCCATTGCCTGACGCCCAAGACCAGCTGTCCCCGATGCCTTCTTAAACCGATCGAAAAACACTGCGATCGACGCAAGGACCAATGGCCCCAGCATGTTCATGAACAGCATTTCCAAGGATGCCAACCGGTTGTCCACCGTGGGATCCACTGCAATGCGGTGCATCAATCGCTGTTCGACATACGTGGTGAGGCTCTCGTTCGCCTGGGGCCACACCATGAGTAGCGCATACAGGCCAACTACGCCAGCGGTCACCAAAGCCGTGCCCATGAATGCGCGGAGCAATGTCCCTTTCCGCAGCGCCATTTGCAAGAGTACAGGTGCCGCGATCGGGAACAAACCGGGCAAACCCTTGGCCATGGAAGCCAGGAACACGAACACGGCAACCGCAAAAAGCCACGCCCACCAGTTGGACCGCATGGCCTTCACGGCACACAATACCGCTGCTGTGGTGAACATCCCCATGGTATTCTCGTGCATGTTGTTGTGGTAGCACCAATGCACTGTTGGTACCACGATCCACAGTAGTACGCTCCACCAGCCCATCCGGTGTTCTTGCCGATCGACCGGTACCAGTGCGCGCCACAGGAGGACCATGAGCCAAGCGGTCAACAACGCTGTGATGAGCGCATACGAACGCTCTACCCAGAAACCGGAGCCGAACATTTTGAACCATTGGGCCTGCATACCGAAGACCAACGGCGGATGCTCATGGAACGAGGTCATTCCAGCAAGCCCGACCTGGCTGAAGCGCGGTTCCCAGAACGTACCGGAACCGCTGGCCTCATTGTGCGCCACGGCAGCGTACAGCTCACCATCCATGAACATGCCATCCTGTGCCAGGCGTGGCAGCAGGAAGGCGAGGAAGACACCCAGCGTGAGCCAGGCACACGCACGGAACGTAGCCGTATGGTCCATTGAAGCGCCCGAAAATACGTTCTGCCATCCGCTCGGAACGTAGCTTCGCCGCCATGGTGCAAGCATGGCGGGTATGGGCCGCATCGCGTCCGCTGGCCGTTCTCACCCTGATCGCGTTGTTGCCGCGCTTGCTGGCGGCGTTCTTCAGCGGTGGCTACTTCGCGCATGACGATCACTTCCTGATCATCGAAGCCGCCGCAAGCTGGGTACAGGACGCAGGCTACAGTACGTGGCTACCTTGGAACCAAGGCGCGGAGCCCCAGCCCACTGGACATGGCTTCTTCTATGTCGGCTTCCATTTCCTGCTCTTCAAAGCCTTTAATTCCATCGGCCTTACAGACCCCAAGACGGCCATGGTGGTGGTGCGTCTGTTGCATGCGATATGGAGCTTGGTGGTGGTGCGCGTGGGTTATCGCATCGCCTTGAAGCTCTCTACACCGGAGATCGCATGGCGCGCGGGCCTCTTCTTGGCACTGTTCTACTTCATGCCCTTCCTCTCGGTACGCAACCTAGTGGAAGTCGCATGCATACCATTCTTGATGCTGGGTGTTTGGCGCGTGCTTCGCGATCCGCATGGCCCATCGGCCCGTGCGGCGCTTGTGGCCGGTGTATGGATAGGGCTTGCCTTGAACGTGCGCTTCCAGACCATCTTCTTCGCTGCTGGTCTGGGTCTGGCCTTACTGTTGATGCGCCGCTGGGTGCCTGCTGTTCTGTATGCCGTGGGCATCGCGCTTCCATTGATCGGGTTGCAAGGCGGGATCGATTTGCTCCTATGGGGAAGGCCTTTTGCGGAAATGACCGAGTACGTGCTATACAACTTGGCGAACACGACCACCTATTTCGATCAGCCTTGGTACAACTACTTGCTCTTGCTGGCCGGGATCTTCATCCCTCCGCTCAGTTTAGCAGTACTCTTTGGTTTCTTCCGACGTACCACGCCCCTCCTGCTTTGGTTGCCATTGTTGGTATTCCTCGTCTTCCATTCCTATTTCCCCAACAAGCAGGAACGCTTCCTGTTCCCGATAGTGCCCTTGTTCTTCGTTCTCGGTTATATCTCGTGGGAGCAGTGGCGCACGAACAGCGGATGGTGGCGGAAGCGCAGCGCACTTTGGAATGGAACACTAGTGTTCACATGGGTGCTGAACGTTGCCGCACTTGCATTGCTCACCTTCAGTTACAGCAAACGCAGCCGTGTGGAAGCCATGTACGGCTTGCTGAATGTCCCTGATGTGAAGGGCTTGATCATCGAGGATACCTTCAAGGGCACGGTTCCCCTACCACCGCTGTATTACCTCGGCAAGTGGAATATCAACGTGGTGCCGATGGCATCGGATACCTTGGACCTGCGTTCAACGCTTGCCGGTCATCCAGCGGCTGAGCGACCGAACATCGTGCTCTTCGTCGGTGAGGAGAACCTAGAACGACGCATAGCCGGTATCGTTGGACAGGCAGGTCCGCTGAAAGTCCTTTTCCGTGCCGAACCGGGCGCGCTCGACCGACTGGTACACTGGTTGAATCCAGTGAACCGGAACGAAACGATACTAGTGGCGCGTATCCTTAAGTCATCATAGTAGACGGACGCTCAGGAGAGGTAAATTCGCGCCCGGAAACTATTCCCCTGCATGGACTTCTCGACCCTCGACCCTGCGATCCTTCTCACTAGCGAAGGGATCGTCGCGTTGCTTACACTGACCGCCTTGGAGATCGTCCTGGGCATCGACAACATCATTGTGATCAGCATCCTCAGTGGCGAGCTGGAGGGTAAGGCACGTCAGCGCAAAGCTCAACGTATGGGCTTGGCATTGGCCATGATCACGCGGCTGGCGCTGCTCTTCAGTATCAGCTTCATCATGAGCCTTCACACGGCGTTCTTCACCTTCGGCGACCATCCGGTAACCGGGCGTGACTTGGTACTGATCATCGGTGGCCTATTCCTGATCTGGAAGGCTACTGTGGAGATCCATGCCAAGGTGGAGCATAAACGCGAGAAGGAAGGCAAGCACCGCAAGGCCAGTAGCATGCTCAGCGTAGTGCTGCAGATCATCGTGATCGACATCGTGTTCAGCCTGGATTCCGTGATCACCGCCGTGGGTATGAGCAATCACCTGCTCATTATGTCATTGGCCGTGATCATCGCAGTGCTCCTGATGCTTTTCGCGAGCGCGCCTATCGCCGATTTCGTGAACAAACACGGTACGGTCAAGGTGCTTGCACTTGCGTTCCTTGTCATGATCGGCGCGGCCTTGATCATGGAAGGCTTCGGCGAACACATCAACAAGGCCTTCATCTACTTCGCCATGGGGTTCAGCGTGCTTGTTGAATTCCTCAACCTGCGCATGCACGTGAACGAAGGCCGCCTGATGCAGCACCGGGACGAGGACATCCACCTCGATTAGCGCGAAACGATCACGAATTCCGTGCGGCGGTTCTGGGCACGGCCCTCTTCCGTATCGTTGGAAGCAAGCGGCTTCTCCGGACCGAGCCCTTGATGGGTCAAACGTCCCGCTGCGATGCCATGGCCTTGTAGATAGTCGCTCACGGTGATCGCCCGGCTATTGCTCAACGCTTTGTTCTCGGTAGCACTACCCCGGCTGTCCGTATGCCCTTCGATGCGGATCTTAACGGAAGCATTCTCCTTCAGAAAGCCGATCAATTCATCCAGGATGTACTCCGACGACTTGGTGATGTCCGCCGAATTCGTGGCGTACTTGATGTCGTTGACACGGTAGCTCTTGCCCACTTCGATCTTCTCCACCTTCATGTCGATCTTGGCAACACCGGCGCGAACTGTGTCCTCTGTTGAAAAGCTGCGCGAATCAAAGACGTGGTCCTTCTTCTTCACGGTCATGATCACGTCGCTGCCGGGTCTCAGTTTCACCACCGTCGCGTAACGCCCGCTGATGCTGTCCACGCGGATCACTTCCACTTTGCGGGTGTCCATGTATTCGATCTCCACGGTGGCGTCCTTCACGAGTTCACCCTTCTCGTTGCGCACTTCTCCCTTCACCAGAAGGATGTCATCGGGGCGTGCTTCTTTCGGTAGTTCGAAACCGAAGATGTCCAGATCACCTGCACCTTGGTAGCGGCCGCTGGCGAAGTACGCTGTGCGACCGTCAGCACTTACGATAAGGCCATGTTCATCCTGATCGGTGTTGAGCGGGCTCCCGAGGTTCTTCGGCTTTGACCAGGTGCCATCATCGTTCATCTTGCTGAAGAAAATATCGTACCCACCAATGCCCTTGTGGCCCGCCTTCTCATCCGGTCTGCCACTTTCATCCACGGGTGGCTTCGCCGCGAAGTACAACGTGCGACTATCGCTGTGCATGAAGGGGGCCTTCTCATCACCGTCGGTATTGATGCCTTTCACCGGGCGTGCCGGTGACCAATCGCTCTTGCCAGTGCGTGTGCTCTGGAAGATGTCGATGCCACTGATCCCTCCGGAGCGCTCCTGTCGAGCGAAATAGAGGGTGTTGCCATCGGCACTGAGGGAAGGTTGGCTCTCCCAGCCATCGGTATTCACGCTGGGACCAAGGCTCTCCAATCCACTCCACTGGAATACTTGGCCACCTTGATCAAGATCGAAGCGCGTGGCATAGTGCGCACGGAAAATATCGCAGTTGCTGTAGCCCTTTGTATCCTTCGGACCACAAACCGTGACGAACATCTCTTGGTTGTTCACGCTGATCGTAGTACCGCCGTAATTATCGCCCATGTTGAATGGATCCGGAAGGGCGCGGCCCGCATTGAAATCCGCCTTTACATCCGAGCGGCGCGCCTCCATCAATTGCTCCACGTCGCGGGCCATGATGTCGCCCTTCGCCTGCACCTTGCTGAGGCGTGTGAAGAACATCAACTCGTTGTCCGGTGAAAGGATCGGCAGGTATTCCTTGGCCGGTGTGCTCACATTGCGCACAAGCTTCGGATCCAAGGGCGCGATGTTCTTGTAGAAGTCCACGTAGAACTGGAGCTCTGGCATCACGGCTTCCACATCGGTGTACTTCTTGTCGTAGTCCTTGCTCAGTTTAGTGGCATCATCGCTGGGGAACTTGCGGAACGCCTCGAAGGCTTTCGCCGCATCGGCGAATTCGTCCTGCGCATAGTGCATGATGCCGAGGTGGTACGGGACATCGCTGTGGTAATTGGGGCACTTCGCCTGAAGCTGATCGAAGTACTTGATCGCAGCGCCGTACCCTTTGTCACCTTCCTTGCCGATGCGGTACGCGGACATGCCCAGTTGGAATAGGCAGGACGCGCAATCGCCATCGACCTCCAATGCGGCCTTCAACTTCTGGTGCCGATCGACCGGATCCTTCGCTTTGCTGGCATCCTCCAACAGCTTCACGATCTTCTTGTCCGTGGATAGGCCGCAGGGATCTTCGGTGGCTTCTTCGTCCTGGGCCGTGGCAACACCCGCTAGGCATACCAGAAATGCTAGGACCAAATGCCTTGCCCATCTGGACATAGTTTCGGGTCGACCCTGTAGGTCGACGCTACGGATTTCGGGTCGACCCTGAAGGTCGACGCTACCGGATCTTCGCATCAACGTCATCTGTTCCTAACTGCCCTATTTCACCGTTGTATTCGTCGCTTGGGCTTTGGCGATCAGATCGTCGCCTTTCTTGCGGGCTACGTCCACCAACGCATCTGCTTTCTTGTCCGCCTCGGTGATGGCCTTCTGCTCTTGCTTGTCGGCTTCCTCCTTCGCCTTCTTGGCAGCTAACTGCGCACCGACCTTGGCCAATGGGTTCGTCACTTTCGCCACGGCGTCATCGGCTGCTTTATAGCCTTCTCCTTTCAATCGCGCTGCTTCCTTGCGGGCCAGTGCTTTTGCAGCATCGGCTTGCTTCTGCGCTTCTGCCACAAGACGTGCGGCTTCCTCGCGGGCCTTGGCGATGGCCTCGTCCTTGGCTTTGTCGATCTGCGTGTTCAATTCCTGTTTGATCTCCGCCACGACCACGTCCTTCACGTTGCTTCCGCCACCAGCGAAGACCGGTTTGACGATCGGTTTGTCGATGGTACCGGTGATCTTGGCCGTGAGATCCAATTCGGCTGGCATTTGGAAGTTGGCACCGATCGCGCTGTTCGCTTTGCCCAGCAACCCACTAACCGCCGCCGCCGCGCCAGCACCGAACATATCGCTCGGGATCTTCGCCTTCATATCGTAGTCTATGGCCTGATCTGCGAAGGCGGTGCTCCCACCAACATTGGCCTTGATGCGGCCGATGTTCACGTTGAACGGCTCGGTGATCATCTTGCCATCGAGGAACTTGTAGACGAAGGCAACGTCGTTCAGCGTGGTGTTCTGCAGCTCTTGGATCCTCAACGCCTTCGCGATGTCGACCAACGGCTGGAATCCATCGATACGGACGCTCTTCGTCTTCAGTGTTCCCTTGCCGGTCATGGTGTTCAGGTCCGGCTGCATGTGTTGGTCCAATATCGCGTTCATCGTGAGGTCCGTGCTGAACTTGCCTTTGCAGGTCTTGGCGATCGGTGCCAACTTCTGCACGGTCTCCATGTACTTCACGGTCTCTTCAATGTCGAGCTCCTTCACATCGTAGTGCAGGTCGATGCGCGGTTTCGTGAGATCCTTCGTGTCATACCTACCGTCCATTTCAATGCTCCCACCGAAGATGTTGAAGAAGACATCTTTCATATCCACGCGCTGATCATGCACATGCATGGCACCGCGCACGTTGGTGAGGTCCATATCGTCGTACTTCACTTCCTTCACGGCCATGCCCATGCGGAAGTCGATATTGCCCGGCACTTCGATCACGGTAAGTGAACTGGTGTCCGACGCAGCTGCGGCCGTGTCGGTCGGCGTTGATGGCCCCATGAGCTCATTCAGGTCGAACTTGTTCGCGGCAACATCGAAGCTGCCCACAAGTGTGCTGTCTTTCAGCCACCACTGGAGGTAGTTGTCCATGCGACCTTTTGCCTGGATGCTGCTGCTGCCAACGCTACCGTCGAAACTGGTGAGCGCCAAGTATTGTGGACTGAAGTCGAAGTACAAGCTTTTGATACCCACATCGTAGGGCAATGAATCGCTCGTGTACGCCATGTTCAAGAGGATCAACTTTCCGTCCGCCGTGAACTTGTCGAAGCGCTGCGCCTCGATGTCGCTCATCGCCCCTTTCATGCGGACATCGGCGGTGAGGTTCCCTTTGAGCTCATCGCTTTTCTCCATCGGTACCACCTTCTTCACGCTAGCCAGGTCCAACTGTGCGCGCAACTCCGCGTCGACGTTCGGATCGGTCATCGGGTGTGTCAAGTACATGCGCGCTTCCACAGGGTTGCCGGCCATCTTCATGGCGAAGCGCTTCAGGTCCACCACCATCTTGTCCATGTCAGCACCTGCCGGGCTGTTGATCTTCAGGTCCACGTAAATATCCTCGACGCTCTCGGGCAGATCGGGATATTTGAAACGGCCCTTGTCCACATCCACCACCAGACCGAAGCCGGGCATGCTCTTCTCGTTGTACACTCCTTTCACATAACCGCTGAACCCGGCCTTACCGCTCATTTGCACGCCAGTGAGGTCCGTTGCGAATGCCGCGGGGACCAACGATAGCAAGGTGCCGAAGTCAGTCTTCTTCGCGTTCCATGTCAGGTCCATGTCGATGTCGTCCGTAGGCATGGCCAACCAACCATCGAAGCCGAGCACCAGCTGGTTGATCGTGGCCTCGTTGTCCTTGAAGGTGAATTTCATGTTGGGCATGTCCATGTCCAGATCGGCCTTCACGTCGGCTGTCACGTTCTTCAGGTATTTCACACCGTCGAACACGACGTTGACGGTATCAGCGTGCGTTGTGGTGCTGAGCGTGAAGAGGTCTTGGGTGAAGTCGCCGCTGCCTTTGTGGTCCACGCCGGCGAGGTCCATGAAGTAGGGAAGCGATAGGTCGTCGTAGATGATGCGACCATCCTCGATCCAGTATTCGCGTAGGCCGATGTTGAATGCGCTGGCGGTATCCGTGGCACCTGCTTCGACCAAACTGTCGGGCTTGGCGATGTCGTAGTTGGCGCGGCCGTCCTCCAACACTTTCACATGGAAGTATGGACGGACGAGACCGATGCGCTTGATGTCGATCTTGTCGCCGAAGAGGCTCTTGATGTCAACCGTGGCCGTGAGCTCGCCGATCCGTGCGAGGTCGATGCCTTCGAAGGGAGCCACGTTGCTCACCTTCACGTTCGCGATCTCCACGGTAAGGTCCGGGAAGTTCTTCAGGATGGTGATGTCCCAATCGCCCCAATCGACCACCGCGTTGATATTGTTGTTCACTTCCTTCTTGACGGCCGCTTCGATCTTGTCCTTGAAGAGGATAGGGATCAAGATGGCCGCCGCGAGGATCAGGACGACGAGTGCGACGAGCGAGAGCAGGATGCGTTTGGTCCACTTTGCCATGGTCAGTGTTGTTGGGGCGCGAGATCTCGCGCCTTTGCTGTTCTATTTCGGAGGAGGTGATCGGCAAGTACGAGGCTGGTCATTGCTTCCACGATGGGCACGGCGCGCGGAACTACGCAAGGATCATGCCTGCCTTGGGCTTCAAGAACTACGGCCTTGCCTGAGCGGTCAATGGTCTGTTGGGCCTTGGCGATCGTGGAAACCGGCTTGAACGCAACATCGAAGACGATGTCCTCGCCATTGCTGATGCCACCTTGGATGCCACCGGGATCCATCCTATTGTGCGCCGAGCCACGCAGGGCGATCGCATCGAAGCCTTCGCCGAATGCGAACCCTTTCACGGCGTTGATGCTGAGCATGGCTTTCCCCAAGTCGGCATTCAGCTTATCGAAAACGGGTTCGCCCAGACCCGTCTGTGTGCCGCGCACCACACAGGTGATGCGCCCTCCGATCGAATCGCCTTCGCTGCGCACCTGTTCGATCAGCGCCGTCATTCGCGCAGCGGTTGAGGGGTCTGGGCATCGCACATCGCTGCTCCAAACTGAGGAAAAGTCCAATTCAGTGTAAGGTTGTGCAGACCGAACATCACCGACTTGGCTCACATAAGCTTCCACACGAACACCCTGAAGCGCTAGAAGCTGACGGGCAATGGCACCACCAACCACCCGGCTGGCCGTTTCGCGCGCACTACTACGACCACCACCCCGGTGATCACGCACCCCGTACTTATGGTCCCACGTCTTGTCCGCATGACCCGGCCGATAGACATCCTTCAACGCCTCGTAGTCGCTGCTTTTCGCATCGCTGTTGCGGATCAGGAAACCGATGGGAGTGCCAAGCGTTGTTCCATCCATTATCCCGCTGAGGAATTCGACCCGGTCCGCTTCATCCCGTGCTGTCCCCAACGGCGTGCTTCCGGGACGGCGACGATCCAGTTCCGCTTGCACGGCAGCTAGATCCACCTTCAATCCTGCCGGACAACCATCGATCACCCCACCAATGGCAGTGCCATGGCTCTCACCGAACGTGGTGAGGCGGAATAGGGTACCAAAAGTGTTACCGGCCATGGAAGCTGCGCAAACCGGTCAGGTCGACCGCGTTGAGGGTGCGAAGGTAGCGCCACCCTCTAGGCGGCTTCTGTGTACAACACCCATCCATCCACAGGTGGATCGTTAGGAACGGTGCCCTTTCTTTGTCCCGTACATGAAGCGTCTGCTGATCAAGAATGCCAAGGGGCTGGTGGGGACGCACCCCGCTGATCTTCGCCGTGTTGCAGGCCGTAGCATGAAGGATCTTCCGATCATCGCCGATGGTTGGCTCACCGCAGAGGATGGGCGGATCACCGGCCTCGGTGACATGGATTCATTTTCGGGGATCACGGACTGGGCCGGCCTCACGGTGATCGATGCTGCGGGTCGCTACGTGCTACCCGGCTGGTGCGACCCGCATACCCATACCGTATTCGCAGCGCCACGCGAGGAGGAGTTCGTGGACAAGATCAACGGCCTTACCTACCAAGAGATCGCGGCACGCGGTGGCGGTATTCTGAACAGCGCCGCTAAGTTGCGTGCAATGCCCGAGGACGAGCTCTTTGAGAAAGCGAAAGTGCGGCTGGAAGGGATGATGCGCCAAGGCACTGTGGCCGTGGAGATCAAGAGCGGTTATGGACTAACTGTCGAAAGCGAGTTGAAAATGCTTCGTGTGGCGAAGCGGTTGAAAGACGTGCTCCCCTTGCAGATCCGCACCACATTGCTCGCGGCACATGCTTTACCAACTGAGTTCAAGGATGATCGATCCGCTTACATGGACCTGATCTTGAACGAGCTGATCCCGCAAGTGAAGGCCGAAGGACTGGCCGATTTCGTGGATGTGTTCTGCGAAACGAACTACTTCACCGTGGCCGAGATGGAGCGGGTCCTGGAAGCAGGAGACGCACATGGCCTGCGCGGAAAAGTACACGTGAACCAATTCACGAGCATCGGTGGGATACAGGCTGCCGTGAAGCGTCATGCACTCAGCGTGGACCATCTTGAAGTGATGGAAGAAGCCGATCTTGATGCGCTGGTGGGTTCCAGTGTGATCCCTACCCTACTTCCCTCCTGCTCGTTCTTCATTCGGATCCCCTACGGCCCAGCGCGTCAACTGATGGACCGCGATCTACCCCTCGCACTGGCGACGGACTTCAATCCCGGTACCACGCCCAGCGGCAACATGAACTTCGTGCTCTCGCTGGCCTGCATACAACTACGCATGCTGCCGGAGGAGGCGATCAATGCGATGACGTTGAACAGCGCCGCCGCCATGGGTGTGGAAGCCGACATCGGCAGCATCAGCATCGGCAAACGCGCAAGCCTCATCATCACCAAGGAGATACCTTCGCTCGCGTTCCTCCCCTACGCTTTCGGCAACGATAACATCGACACAGTCCTCATCGATGGAACACCTGTCCGGTCCGGAGAAGCCCTCGCCTGAGAGTATCCACCCCACCTACGTTCGGCCACCCGGGCTTGAATTCGCTATGGGTGTGGCGCTTTTTGCTGTGGTGCTGATGGTGTTCTTCCTTCTACAATCGGGCCTGTTCATCTCCGGTGTTCTGGACCGTTCGCCGGATCTGGCGAAGGACTTCTCACTGAGCACGCTATCCGACCCACGGATGGAAGAGCGCATGAGCCAACTGGCTTTCAATGGGGATATCATTGCGCAAGGGGCCCTATGGAGCGGACTGGTCTGCATGGCTCTGATACTGGTCATGGTGAAGCTTTGGAAACGAGGCCACATGTCGCCGTTCATGGGCCTGAAGTTGCCAAGTGCGAAGCAAATGCTCCTTTGGCTCGGCGTGTTCATGCTGCTCGGCTTGGCCATCGAGGGGCTTTCCCATCTCTCTCCCGCCTTCCGAACGGATTTTATGGATAAGGTGATCGGGAGCACCACCAATTTGCTCTGGCTCTACATCGGCGTGGGGATCATGGCACCGCTCTTCGAAGAATTCCTGTTGCGCGGATTGCTCTTCGGCTCCATACGCCACATGGCTGATGAGCACGCCACCGTGGCCTTGACCGCCGGTGTATTCACCCTCATGCACATGCAATACGACTGGACCGTGATGCTGCTCATCCTGCCTATGGGTGCCGTGCTCGGTTACGCCCGTTCGCGCAGCAATTCCATATGGGTGCCGGTCGTATTGCACATGCTGAACAACATGGTCAGCGTACTCTTTCCGTAGTTTGAGGATTTCCGTTGCACGCAGGGCGCCTGTTCAGGTCGAAAGTGACTGTGGGAATGCCACTTCCCAACTTGGGTTGGTGCTTCAGTCTCCTTGGCCACATTTTCACATATGCAGCCACGCCTGCTGATCGGTCAGGTGCCGCCGCGAGTACCTTCGCCACCCCAACTTTAGTCCAATGACCCGTCGTTTGATCGAATGCGTCCCCAATATCAGCGAGGGCCGCGACCGTGCCAAGATCGATGCCATCGCCGCCGTAGTAGAGACCGTTGAAGGTGTGCGTTTGCTGGATGTGGATCCGGGCAGGGCCACCAACCGCACGGTGATCACCTTCGTGGGTGGACCCGGACCAGTTTGCGAGGCGGCATTCAGGCTTATCAAGAAAGCGCAGGAGCTGATCGACATGCGCACCCACAAGGGCGAGCATCCGCGTTTCGGCGCTACAGATGTGTGCCCGCTCGTGCCCATCAGCGGCATCAGTATGGAGGAGACCGCGCAGTTTGCTCGTGGATTGGCCGAACGGGTGGGCAAGGAATTATCGATCCCGGTCTATTGCTACGAAGCCGCCGCCAGCGAAGAAAAGCGCCGCAACCTCGCCAACAACCGCAGTGGCGAATACGAAGGACTTCCGAAGAAGCTGAAGGATGCCGCTTGGAAACCGGATTTCGGTCCGGCGGAGTTCAACGACAGCGTTGCGCACAGTGGTGCCGTAGCCATCGGCGCGCGCAATTTCCTGGTGGCCTATAACGTGAACCTGAACACCACCAGCACCCGCCGGGCCAATGCCATCGCCTTCGATATCCGCGAAGCGGGCAGGGTTCTGCGCGACGGTGATCCGCTGACCGGTAAACCGATCCTGGATGCCAACGGTGAACCACAGAAGGTCCCGGGGAAGTTGAAAGCCGTGAAGGGGATCGGCTGGTTCATTGAGGAGTACGGCATCGCACAGCTCTCGCTCAACCTCACGGACATCGCTGTAACGCCGGTCCACATCGCTTTCGATGAGGCGTGCAAGAGTTCCGCAGAACGTGGCATCCGGGTAACGGGCAGCGAACTCGTGGGCTTGATCCCGAAGCAGTCGTTGTTGGATGCGGCGGATTTCTTCCTAGCGCGCCAAGAACGAAGCTTGGGCATCAACGAACGTGAAAAGATCAAGATCGCGGTGAAGTCGCTCGGTTTGGATGATCTAGGCCCCTTCGACCCGCAGAAGAAAGTGATCGAGTACATGCTGGAAGAAGCTGGAATGGAACGTTTGGTGCGGATGGACCTGAAGCGATTCAGCGAGGAAACCGCGGCCGAGAGCCCTGCTCCGGGTGGTGGCTCGGTTGCCGCTTATGTGGGGGCTTTGGGCGTTTCTCTCGGCACCATGGTGGCCAACCTAAGCGCCCACAAACGCGGTTGGGACGAGCGTTGGGAGGAGTTCAGCAACTGGGCTGTGAAGGGTGAAACGCTCCGTAACGAATTGCTGTTCTTGGTGGACGAGGATACCCGTGCCTTTGATCGGATCTTGGCGGCCATGGGCTTGCCGAAGGGTTCACCAGAGGAACAAGCCGCACGGAAGAGCGCGATACGCGAAGCCACCAAGGGCGCGATCAACACGCCGCTGCGCACCATGCAGGTGTGTGTGGAAAGCATGGACCTGATGAAGGCCATGGCCCAGAACGGGCTGAAGGCCAGCGTGAGCGATGCGGGTGTCGGTGCGCTTTGTGCCCGCACGGGTGCCATCGCAGGCTACCTGAACGTGAAGATCAACTGCGTAGGGATGGATGATGAAGCCTTCAAGACCGATGTGCTGAAGCAGGCCGAGGAATTGAAAGGCCGTGCTGAAGCGCTGGAAGCGGAGGTGATGGCTTTGACGTTAGCGAAGGTGTAACGGGAGGTCCATCGGTCATTGTGCATGGCGCTCTCACGACGGGACAACACTCCGGACGCTTCTGACGTATACTTGAAGTGGATGGCACCAAAGGGGTGCTGGAGCCCTCTGAACAGTGGGCGAAAATGAATGGGAGCCCGCAGCACATACCAGCAACTATCGCGAAGAGCACTCTATTTCTTCCCCTTCCAGCTATTGGTCCTTCACCTGAAGAAGAACCACCTGCTGCTATTCACCTGGTTGATGTTGTTCGGCTACGTCACCGAGAGTATCGGCGTCAAATACGGTGTTCCCTACCTCTTCTTGTATCCGGAGTATTTCGGGCAAGTGGGTTTCACCTCGTACGCGATCACCGGGTTCGCCCTAGGCGGTTTCATCACCGCCTTCAACCTGTACAGCTATACGATGCATGGATACAGGTTCCCGTTCATCGCCACCATCGCTCGGCCCTTCCTGAAGTTCAATATCAATAATGCGGTCATTCCCGGTCTGTTCATTTGCACCTTCCTCTGGTGCTCCGCAAGTTTCCAATTCTTCAAGGAGTTGGAAACACCGCTTGCGATCATCTGGCACTTGAGCGGATTCGTTCTCGGCGTTCTTCTGTTCCTGTCCATCGCGCTGTTGTACTTCACGCGCACCAACACGGATATCATCAAAATGCTCGGCCGCGAGCCGGACGAATACCGACCCATTGAACCGTTGGTGGATATAATCGGTCCGCATCACGATGCACCACCGCAACGCCGGGAGGAAAAGCGCAAGGCCTCGCGCTGGTTGCGGCGGCAACAACGCTCGGAGAAATGGCGGGTGGAGACCTATCTCACGCCGCGGTTGCGCATCATGCTCGCCCGTAGCAGCGCACACTATGACAAGGAGATACTGCGCGACGTGCTCTGGCAGAACCACATCAATGGGGCCATCTTCGAAGTGGTGCTCGTGGTCAGCTTCATCGCCTTGGGTGCGTTCAGCGACTATCGCTTCTTCTCCATCCCTGCCGGGGCCAGCGCCTTCCTGTTCTTCACTATGCTGTTGATGATCATCAGCGCGCTGTTCAGTTGGCTGCAAGGATGGACCGGCACCTTGATCATCGGGCTGGTGGTAGGGCTCAACCTTTTGAGCCAACAGACCGAAGGTTTCCTATACGATAACCAGGCCTATGGTTTGGACTATACCGTAGCCCCAGCACCTTACGATCGTACGACCATTACGGCAATGGCCAATGATGGGGATGCCGTGAAGCGTGATGCCCAGGCCATGCTCGCCACGTTGGAGCGCTGGAAAGCCGATAACCAAGCCTTGTCGCAGAGCGGTGGGAAACCACCTTTGGTTTTGGTGAACACAAGTGGTGGCGGTTTGAGGTCCATGCTGTGGACGCTCTACAGTCTTCAATACGCCGATAGTTTGATGAACGGCGATCTGATGGACCGTACGGCCTTGATGACCGGGTCGTCCGGTGGATTGATCGGTGCAGCCTATTATCGCCAGCTCTTCTTGGCGCACCAAACGAACGACAGCATCCGACCCAACGACAAGGCGCTGCTCGATGAAGTTTCCAGCGACATGCTCAATCCCGTTGCCTTCAGTTTCGTGACGAACGACATGTTCGTGCGTTACCGAACAGTGCGTGATGGCGACCTACGTTACACCTTGGACCGGGGCTACGCCTTTGAGCAGCGGCTGAACCAGAACACGCGTAACATGCTCGATGTGCGCATGGGTGACCTGGCCGGTCCGGAACGCGATGCGAAGATCCCATTGATGGTGATCGCTCCTGCGTCCATCAACGATGGGCGACGGCTCGTGATCGGGTCCTTGCCGATGGCCTTCCTCACGAACATCGCACCGGAAAGTCCTTTACACAGCGAGGGGCAGGCGGAATCCATCGAGTTCCAGCGCATGTTCAAGCAACAGGGTGCATCCAACCTGAAATTGACGAGCGCACTTCGCATGAACGCCTCGTTCCCGTATATCACCCCTATCGTATCACTACCGAGCAACCCGCCAATGCGCGTTATGGATGCCGGGCTAAGGGACAATTACGGCTATCGCGTTTCGCTGGCTTTCCTGCACACCTTCCGCGATTGGATACGCGACAATACGAGCGGCGTGGTGGTATTGCAGTTGCGCGATACGCAGAAGGATCTCGAGGTCAAACCTAGCAGCGGTTCCATCGTCCAACGCATGCTGGATCCCGCAGGAAGCGTATACGACAATGTGGTGCGCGTGCAGGACCAGGACTATGACCTTATGCTGCAACAGGCCAGTGCATGGACGGACTTCCCGATGGAAGTGGTCGACATCCAACTGCGCCATTCCGATGATGAACAGATCTCGCTGAGTTGGCACCTGACCGCTTTGGAACGCAAACGCGTGTTGCGCAGCATCGGTTCCGCAGAGAACGTGCAGGCATTCGCGCGTTTCCGCGAGTTGGTCCTAGGGACGGCGATGCCTACGGCGCTTGCAGCTGGTGATGGCGAACAAGCCCCGGAAGCGGATCCCGCTCCACGGAACTGAGCGTCATTCCACCATCCAACAGGCATTCCGCCAGCAGTTCGCGGAATCCGTAGGCCGCCGATCCCGTGGCAAAGACATTCCGTAGTTGGTCGGGGGTAAAGAACAGCGTCAAGAGCTCGGCCAGTGCGTGGAACCGGCCTTGCAACAACTCCCGAACGTAGGGTTCTTCCAAATGGTCGGCCAGCAAAGCCGTGTACACCGCAAGCTCACCCGCAAGGTGTGGGGCTTGGTGCATCTTTCCGAGGACCTCTGACAGAACCGGCCTTCCGGACCGAAAAGCCGAACGCTCACCGATCCTTTCAGAACGAAGCGAACTACCCTTTGGACCCCGACCTCCTGCCGTGAAAACCTTCCGGCAGATCGCCACCGATCGCGTGCCTGAAGCGATGGTAATGGCCATAGATGGTTAGGCCAAAGTGACAACGAACCGCTTTACTTCTTTTCCACGGACCAGACGCGCTCTAGGAGTTGCGTCAATCGCTCATTGGTTTGCACCACGGAGGCAACCAACGATCGCACACCATTCAAAACCGCCAATTGCTGAGCACGTATCGTTTCCAGTATCTGCTTCACGAACTCCTCGCTCACCACATTGATCTGATGGTTCTCGTTATGACCATTGCCCACTTGGGTGCCATGGGCATTCGTAAGATGGAGCGTGATGTCACCTGCGGAGCGCAACACTTCCAATGGCACATTGAAGAAGTCAGCAAGCAGCACCTGCTGTTCTTCAGATGGAATTAGCGCACCACTCTCGTAGCGGCCATAGGTCGTCTCATGCACATGGGGATGGTCGGCCACTTCCTTTTGCTTGTACTTGAGGTGTACGCGCAAACGTTCCAGGTCCTTGCTCAGCATGGTATCGTCATTGAGTTGTGCCGAAGCTGACCCGTATGCGCAGTACCGTGCAATTCCTGCGCAGATTCTTGCGCGAATGGCAGCACGGACCTGCATGTGCAGGTCGCACCTTTGGCTATCCCGCTCGCAGAGAGCAGAACTCCTTGATGAACGCACAGAGACCCAAGAAGCCATAAAACACCTATACACCACCGTTGCGATCTCCTTACTGTTGAAAAGCGCGAGAGCGCAGAACGATATTCCGCCCGACCGCTGGCACCGCCCATACAGCAATGCCATGGCACTAACGGAGAACAATGGACAACTGCGTGGCACCAATGGACAGTCCGTTTCGGAAGTACAGTTCTACAGCGCGGACGGCTCTCCGCGTGTGTACGTTCAAAAACGCGCACTCATGAGTTTGGTGATCACCAGTGCGGATTCCGTTGCCAGTACCTTGGATACCTTACGGAGGCTGGATATCCGGCCCACCGGTGCAGCGGCGGCATACCCAGATGCGGTTTCCTACGTTGTTAAGTCCAATCTACAGAACTTCTACTGGCCTTGGTGCGGGCCCAACGGCGTTACCGAGGTGCTTAGCTATAGCGGCATAAAATACCCGAACATGTGGCGCTACATAGACATGCTCATCTACGGTACGGATAGCGGCTTGCAAATGAGCTTCGTCATACGGCCTGGCGGCGATCCCGCCGACCTGCAACTTCTGTTCAGTGGGCAGGACGAGTTGGGCATCGACGTATTGGGCTACTTGAAACTGCTCATGAGCGGGAAGGAATTCAAATTCCCACAAGCGGTGGCCTATCAAGTGAACACGGACAACACCGTTGCGCCCATGACCTGGATACCAAGCTACACGGCGAACGACGGATCCGGTGTTGTGGGCTTCGAATTCGCCAACTACGACCCAACAAAGACACTCGTGTTCCAGATCGGACATGCGGCAGCTGGGGGACCCGTGACAACACCGGGTGTTTGCTGGGCTACGTATGTGGCGGGTACTGATGAAACCAGCCCGAACGCTAGTGCCGTGGATGCCGACGGCAACTATTACCTCACGGGTAGCACACTATCCGATTACGGGCTATTCCCGAACACCAATGGTGCCGGGCAGAACTATGCCTCACTCAGTGGAAGTTCGTGCTTTGTAACGAAGTTCGATATCGATCATCAGATCACATGGTCAACCATGGTGGGAGGGCCGCTCGGTAATTCGGCTGGCATGGCCATGGCCATAAAGCCAGGCACCAACCGCCTGTACGTGGGAGGCCGGACCCAGTCAACCAATTTCCATTGCGAAGGGGGTGGCAACGGCATCTACTACCAACCATCGGCGATAGCGCAAGCCAGCTTTCTTACCCGGATCGATCTTGGTACAGAAGGCCTCATAGACTGGTCAACCTACTTCGGGGAGGAGTACGTGTACATCGATAACTTGACCATTGACCCCAGCGGAAGACTTATTGTTGTGGGCATGACCCAAGGGGACCTTCCGGTGCATGAAGCACCACTGCCACCGAATGCCGAACAATGGCCGTTCTCAGGTGGAACATGGGATGGCTTCATCGCCCTGTTCACACCGGCTGACAGTTTGCTGTGGACCACCTTTATTGGCGGCAGTGGCCTGGACAAGGGATTGGATGTGGAGGCCGATGAGCGGAGCATTTACGTAGTTGGCTCCACCAGCAGTGGGGACCTACCTCTGCTGGATGGCGGCGCACAGGCCTGGGATACCACGGCGCTGGGCGGAATGGATGTATTCGTTCTTGAATTCAACCGCAATGGTGATCAACGTTGGGGAACCCACTACGGCGGCAGTGGCTACGATGTGGTTGGCGAGCACGGACTATCGCTGGCAGACAAGGGTTTCGTATTGGTGGGTCAAACACAGAGCGCGGACTTCCCCGTTCGAGGGGGTAGTAGATGGCAGGACAGTACCTCGACATCGCCGAACTATGTGAACGGCTTCATTGCGGAGTTCTACAGCGACACGCGCACGTTGCTTTGGTCAACGTACGCCAGTGGTACCGGCGATAGTCGTCTGCAAGCTGTGGTGGCTCAAAGTGACAATTACATTTTCGTGAGCGGTACGCATGGTTCCGGCTCATTCCCCCTCCAGAACCACCCCGACATTTTCAACCTTGGGCCGACTGCGCAGGATGGCAGCGCAGTGGTCATGAGCTTTAGCCCTTCACGGGGCCTGATCTGGAGCACACTTTACTGCGGTACCAGTCCTGTTGGGGCCCACGTGGACGGTAGGGCATTGGCTCTTGATGATCAACAGGTGCTTTACCTTTCCGGATGGACGGATTTGAACAGGGCGTTCGGCTACGACTTCCCCCTGACCGATCCGGGTTCGCCTGCCTGGTACCAAGGCAGCTACGGGATTACTCTTCCGTACACGGCATACGTCGCAGCCTTCTGCACAGCAAACGTGATCATCGGCGTACCCGAGGACGAGGTGCCTTCGCGCAGCCTGCGCTTCTATGTATCCGCCAATGGACAATTGACTTTCCCATCATTGTCCAACGGCCTGCATCACCTACGGATCATCAACGCGTTGGGCGAACTGGTATGGCAGCGAACCATTCAAGGCAACGGCTCGTCTGTAGTGAGTACACCAATGCCGCAACTGAGCAGCGCTGTCTATGTGTTGGCGGTGGACGATGTAGGCTACAAATTCCAAGTTGCCCCGTGATGAACAGAAGGTCCGTATTACGGCTGCTCATATCAGTAGCGCCTGTGATCTCCCATCCAGCGGTGCCGGTTGCGGCCCAAGTAAACTGGGTTTCAGCCGAACCGCCTGGTTGTGTGGACCGCTTTTTCCGGAATTGGTCGACCAATGGACTGGACACCATCTTCTTTTGCGGAGTTTCAAGCGATTGCAACAGCGAATGGGAGGTCTCCAACGCTGTTTACCGCTATACCGGTGGGCAATGGGATCGGCTCGGCCATTTCAACGATGTTGTCTATTCCGTGGTACAGTTCCACGACACCATCGTGGCGGGTGGAACTTATGACCTCGTGGATAGTATCCCCTGCACGAGCGCGGCTGCCTATTACGATGGTGCGTGGCACCCTTTCGGTAATTTCCAGGGCAGTGTCCGGCAATTCCGAATTCTAGATGGTGAGCTTTATGCGGTGGGTGGGTTTAACGAATGCGATGGGCAACCTGCCGTAGGCATTGCTAAACGGGAGGGGGGGCATTGGGTGCCGGTCGGTACGATGCAAACGAGCCAGCCCGGAGTAGCAATGGGGGAATTGACAATGTACCAAAGCACTTTGGTGGCCACCGGTAGTTTCTCCATGTGGGGCGGCCCTCATGGAATTGTCGCGCTCAACGGAACAGAGTGGCAAATCTTGGGTCCAGGTATAGTTGGTGGCATGGACAGTGCGGGTCCAATGGCAGTGTTCCAAGGCGACCTTTACGTGAGCGGGCAGTTCAGCACTGCGAGTGGGAATGCAGGCCAGTCGATCATGCGTTGGGATGGAACGCAATTCCATGCCGTAGGAGATGGTCTCCGTTACGCCCCCGGAGCCACGTCTCCTGTTTGCAGTGTAACGTCCATGCTCGTGCATGATGGGCGCCTCTTCGTGTCTGGTGGTGGTTTTCGCTATGCAGGCGGCGTTGAAGCGAACTCGTTGGCTACCTGGGATGGTAATCAATGGTGCGGGGTGCCTGGCAACCTGAACCCGGGGATCTTTTCAATGGATTTTTACCAAGACACCCTTTTCATTGCCTGCCAGAGTGAGCTCCCGCCAGGCACGTTCAACGGCGCAGCCAAATTCGTTGGGCCTACCTACTTCGGAGAATGCAGCGAGCCGGTGGGTGTTGGCGAACTAGATGCTTCGCATTCCTCCCTCACACTTTACCCCAACCCGGTTTCTTCCGTTCTCTCCACAACCTATTCCGGTAGTGCCGCCAACACCTTGGTAGTTACGGATGTCCTTGGTCGCACGGTTCTTAGTGGTGCATACACACGCAATGTGCAAATTGATGTGAGCACTCTTGCACGGGGCACATATACGCTGCGGCTATTTGATGGGCAAGGTGCGACATTGGCTACGGGGCGTTTTGTGCGGGAGTAGAACCGATCCAAACTTTCCAAATTCAACCGCGCTAGGGATAGCGACATGGCCACACTCACTTTGTGTCGGCCTTGGAGCACAGACTAAGTGTAAAAGTGCTCCTATACGCCTTGATGCCAGCGCACCAAGCCGGGCAGCGGGTCCGGCTCTACAGCGGTGAGCGTCATCCCGCGATCCAAGAGGATATCCGCCAGGATCTCACGGAACCCATAAGCGACCGAACCTGTGGCAAAGACATTTCGCCGTTGATCGGGCGTGAAGAACAGCGTCAGCAGTTCGGCCAGTGCGTGGAACCGGCCTTGCAACAACTCTCTCACGAACGGTTCATCCAGATGTGCGGCCAGCAAAGCCGTGTACGAAGCCAATTCCTTTGCTGGATGCGATGCGCGATGCACCTGCTCCAGAACAACGGATAGTACGGGGCCATCCGGACCGAAAAGCGCCTCATGAAGTGGGCGTGGGATGCGACCATAGAACGCATCCTGTAGCAGGTTGCGCCCGAGGTCCGCACCGCTCCCTTCATCACCCAGCAAATAGCCGAGCGATGGCATCGGGCAGTGCAGGCGCTGTCCATCATAGTACCCGGCATTCATCCCGGTGCCCAAGATCAACACCAGACCAGGTTCAACACCACATAGGCCCAAGGCCGAACCAGCCAGATCGGAATCGACGTGGATAGATGCCAGCGGCCAGATCATCCGCGTTGCTTGGAGCATCCGCTCCCTCCGTTCCTCGGAACCGCAGCCCGCTCCGTAGATGTGCACCGCCTCGGCTACCAATGCTTCATTTCGCCGACCATGGAACCACTCCAGCATGGTCTCTGCGAAGCCCGCGCCGTCGCCGCTAACGGGATTGAAGCCGGGCAATCGCTCGCCTTTCAGCGGCCACGTGGTGAAGGATCCGTCCGCAGACAGGACGGCCCAGCGTGAAGACGACCCTCCGATCTCACCGATCACTTGCAGCATGCGCCTGCAAGGTAAACGGCCCGGAACGGTCAGACCGACCGATCGAACAGGAACTTATTGGGGCTGATGAAGCCGTTCTTCACCGCGTACAACACGACGGATGCGGTGTTGTTCACCCCCAGCTTCTGCATGATGTTGCGCCGGTGGGCGATCACGGTATGCGAACTCAAGCTGAGTTCTTCCGCGATGCGTGTGTAGGACTTGCCTTCAGCGATCAAGGTGATCACTTGGCATTCGCGATCGCTGAGCGCAACAGGAGCACAGGATAACGGTTCCGCGAGGAACTGTTCCACATCGAAGGAGGCTTTCCGTAGCACGTCCAACACCTTTCCACAGAAGAATTTACGGCCATCCGCAGTATGGGTCACCGCGTCGATGATCTCCTGAACATCGCAGTCCTTCCGGATGTAGCTGGTGACACCCGCACGTATGGCCGACATCAGTGCCGCTGTTGACGGATCCGGGGTGATAGCCACGAACCGGGTGCCTTTGGACCGCTTGATGCCATCGCGAATGGCATGGGCCCCGAAGCCTTCCGCCGTATGGTCCAACAACACCACATGCGGGCGGTGCAGCACGATCATGGCCTCCATGGCGATCGCATCACGGGCCACACCCACCAATTCCACGCGAGGCGCTTCCGAGAGGATGCTGCGCAGGCCGATCAAGGCCAGTTCGCTGTGGTCGGCAATGAGGGTGCGAACGATCATATCTTATTTAGAACGATTCTTGACAAGGCGCAAAGCTATCCGTTGCGACCCGCTCTCACAAATCGAATGTGCTACGGTGCGCTACCGACTTGGAACACCCCCCCTTCGTAGCTGAGGATGGTGTTCGGGAAGACAGGCACTGCTTCGCTCAGGAGCACGTCGGCGTTCTTGTACCGCGAGCTGAAGTGGCCGAGGAGCAATTGGCCAACCCCGGCTTCTGCCGCTATCCGGGCCGCTTGTGCAGCAGTGCTGTGTAACGTCTCCTTCGCTTTATCCGCCAACGCGGTCGTGAACGTGGCCTCGTGGTAGAGCAGATCGACGCCGCGCAGGAAAGGCACCAGAGCCTGCTCTTGGGCGGTATCTGAGCAATACGCATAGCTGCGTGCCGGTATTGGATCCAGCGTCAGTTCGGCATTGGGTATGGTGCGGCCATCGGGGAACGACATATCCTCGCCGGCCTTCACCGCCGCACGTTTGAACTGCGGCACATCGCTTAGTCGTTCCACCCGCAAACGCCGCGGACCTTGTGCCTCGCGAAACACGAATCCGGTACACGGCACACGGTGCTTCAAGGCGAGCAATGTGACGGTGACATTGGCATCGGACATGATCACCTTGCCGCTCTCGGGCACCGTAGTATGCAGGTGCATCGGATAACGCAACCAGGTGCCGGAAGCGCGCAACTGCACGTCGATGATCTCCTTCAGTTCAGGTGGACCGTAGACATGAAGTTCCGCCTGCCGCCCCATCAGGTGCATGGAACTGATGAGCCCCATCAGTCCAAAGTAGTGATCGCCATGCAGATGGCTGATGAAAATATGACCTACGCGCTGGAAATTCACCCCGGCAACACGCAGCCTTTCTTGGGTTCCTTCACCGCAGTCGATCAGGTAGAACACGTCATGTACGTTCACGAGCTGGGCGGTCGGGTACCGCCCACGCGCCGGCAGTGCAGCCCCCGTACCCAGGGTGGTCACTGTGAAAGGGCTGCTGTGCATGGTGCTTACGAAGAAGGCCCCGGTGAGGGGCCTTCTGTTCAATGTGCTGAATGTACGGATATCAACGCTGGAGGGCCATGCGGCCCGTGAAGGTATCGGAACCGGATTCCACCTTGTACAGATACACCCCGGCTGGCAGATCACCGCCGTCGAAAGTGACTTTGTTGGCACCCGACTTCGCTTGCACACGCTGCACCCAAAGCTCCTCGCCCACCATATTGAATACCCGCACCCGTGCTTCACCCGTGCGGCTCGTCTGCCATTCGATGGTGGTCTTTGATGCAAAAGGGTTGGGCATGTTGCGCACGTTGGTCAAACCCGGTAACACATACGTTGCTAGCCCCGTGTTGATCTCGTTCACCACGAGCTCATATCCCCCGAAAGTAATGTCCTGACTTACAGCTATTGGAATGCCGATGTTGATCGTGAACCAAGCCACGACGTTCAACTCCAACGGATAGGTACCCGCCATCGTAGGGATTCCCTCGATAAGACCACATCCCAATTGCGCCGGCAAATACGTGCAAGCTGCAACGGTCTGTGAATTACAACTGATGGCCAGACCAGCAGGCAATCCGGAAACGTTTGCCAACTGGATGCTATCGATCGCAACATCCGGATAAGGAGGGTCTGCCGGAATATCCGATGCGTTCAAAGGGACGATCAGGTTCAGCGTATCACTGTAGAACTGGTTCAGGAACGCCGCCCTGAAATCCTCGGTGGTATCCGGCCACACACCGAACACGCTATCCGCGTAAAGCGGATCGGGGGTGCATTGGGCCTGCGCCGAGCCAAAGCCCAAGACACTGACGAAAAGGAGTAGTGCTTTCTTCATGTGGTCTAGCCTTCTTTGTTGACGTCCTTCTCGATCTCCTCCATGTACAGCAGGTCAACTGCTTCGGCAGGGGTTGGCGTGATGGAGAGCACGCTTTCCAGTTGCGAGATCTGCACCAACTTCTGCACCGGCTCCTGCAATCCGCAGACCACCAAGGTTCCGTTGACGCTCTTGCACAAGCGATTGGCCACGAGCAGTGCGCTGAGGCCGGATGAATCGCAGTACCGTGTTGATGAAAGGTCGATGATGACGTTGCGCACGCCGGTCTTGTTCAAGTAGACCAGCTCGCTTTTCAGCTCAGGAGCGCAGGTGGTATCCAGCTTGTCAGCGTTGCTGGTCACGAGCGTATAGCGGCCTTTGTCCTCTATGGTGAAGTTCATGGTCGATCGGGTATCCCGCCAAATATAGTCACGGCTTCACATCATGGCCGACGAATGCCGTACAGCGACTTTCAAACAGTGGTCCGTGGGATACGTGCTGCCAACAGGTATAGCACTGCCATCCGAATGGCAACACCGTTCTCCACTTGGTCCAAGATAATGCTGTTGGCGTGGTCCGCCACTTGGCTTGTCACCTCCACACCCCTATTGATGGGGCCGGGGTGCATGATCACCACCTCTTTGCCGATATTCTTATACCGCTCCAGGTCCAGGCCATAGCGCATGGCATATTCGCGCAGGCTTGGGAAATTGGCGACGCCATCGCCGCCTTGGCGTTCCAATTGGATCCGCAACATGTTGGCCACATCGCACCACCTTAGTGCCTTGTCCATATCAGGTTCCACTATCACCCCGAGGCTCTCGATGTGGCGCGGCATCAACGTACTCGGACCGCACAACATGACCTCGGCACCCAGTTTCTGCAAGCAGAAGATGTTGCTCAATGCCACGCGCGAGTGAAGTACATCACCGACGATGAGCACTTTCACCCCTTTCACTTTCCCCATCTTCTGGCGGATGCTGTAGGCATCCAGCAATGCTTGTGTGGGGTGTTCGTGGGTCCCGTCACCGGCGTTCACGATACGGGCCTCCACATGGCGGCTCAAGAAAACGGCGGCACCTGGATCGGGATGGCGCATCACCACCATGTCCACTTTCATGGCCAGGATATTGTTCACCGTATCCACCAGCGTTTCGCCTTTGCTGACACTGCTTCCCGATGAACTGAAGTTGACCACATCGGCGCTTAACCGCTTCTCGGCCAGTTCGAAACTGACGCGTGTGCGGGTGCTGCTCTCGAAGAAAAGGTTGGCGATGGTGATGTCGCGCAACGAAGGCACTTTCTTGATGGGGCGGTTCAACACTTCCTTGAACCCATCGGCCGTGCGGAAGATGAGTTCGATGTCCTCTACAGAAAGTCCCTTGATGCCGAGCAGATGCTCTGCGCTCAGTTGTTCGCTATGGGGCACAGGGCTCATCGGTCTGCTGAGGTCCCTTGTGCAAATGAAGTGCTATCACGGCCGTCGCGTTCTGCGGAATGCAGCACTACTTGGTCGGCTCCATCGGTCTCCTTCCACTCCACCGTTACGCGCTGGTCGCCGATGCTATCCACCCACTTGCCCACGTACTCGGCTTGTATGGGCAGTTCGCGGCTGAACCTGCGATCGATCAGCACCAACAACTGTACACTCGCCGGGCGACCGAACGCGAGCAATGCATCCAACCCGGCACGAATGGTCCGGCCCGTGAAGAGCACATCATCCACGAGCACGACCTTGCGACCATCCAAACTGAAATCCAATTGGGTAATGCTCGGCGCAGGTGGTATGGCGCGGTGACGGAAATCGTCGCGGTGGAAGGTGATGTCGAGTTCGCCATACTCCAGGACTTCCCTGCCGATGATGCGCTGCAATTCCTTGCGCAAGCGCCGTGCAAGTAAGATACCACGGGGCTGAAGACCCACCAATGCGACACCATCCATGTCGCCGTGGTCTTCGATCAGCTGATAGCAAAGCCGCCCCATGGTAAGCCCGAAGGCCTTGGTGGTAAGGAGCGGAAAGGCGGGCATAGGTGGCGAAGATATCCGTTGGCGCGGGAATCGTTCGGCATGGGCGACCCTTGAACGAAGAAGCCCGGCCACCGCTTTCGCAGGGCCGGGCTTTTTCAATCAGCGATCAAGGACGATTATCCTTCTTCGCCTTCCTCGTCCTCTTCGATATCCTTCTTGCGGCTCTTGCCTGAACGCTCGTTGCTCTCCATGGCGCTCTTCAGGTCGCTGAGGACGCTGAGGTCACCAAGGGTGCTCTTCTCCACTTTCTCGTTCACGCTCTTCACCGATGCGGATGCTCCGCCAGCGGCTTCTTTGCGGGGAGCGCGCTTGGCGCCACCTGCTGCTGCTGGTGCTTCCACCACTTCCTCACCCTCTTCGAAGGTGCGGGTATGGCTCAACACGATGCGGCGTGCCTCGGCATTGAATTCGAGGACAACGAACGGCATCTTCTCTTCCAGCTCGGCTTTGCTGCCGTCGGCCTTCTTCAGGTGCTTCAGGCTCACGTTGCCTTCAACACCGTATGGCAAGCTGACGATGAAGTTCTGACCAGCGCGGCCGGTGAGGGTTCCCTCGTGCGTGCTGCCGGGTGTGAACACATTGGCGAACACATCCCATGGGTTCTCTTCCACTTGTTTGTGGCCGAGGCTGAGGCGACGGTTCTCCTTGTCCACTTCCAACACCATCACTTCGATGTCGTCTCCCACGTTGCAGAATTCGCTCGGGTGCTTGATGCGCTTGGTCCAGCTGAGGTCGCTGATGTGGATCAAACCATCCACGCCTTCCTCCAGCTCGGCGAAGATGCCGAAGTGGGTGAAGTTGCGCACCTTGGCGGTGTGCTTGCTGCGCAGCGGGTACTTGTTCTCGATCTCGGCCCACGGGTCGGAAGCGAGCTGCTTCATGCCCAAGCTCATCTTGCGCTCTTCGCGGTCGATGTTGAGGATGGAGCATTCTATCTCTTGGCCTTCCTTCAGGAAGTCCTTCGGGCTGCGCAGGTGCTGGCTCCAGCTCATCTCGCTCACGTGCAAGAGACCTTCCACGCCCGGTGCCACTTCCACGAACGCGCCGTAGTCGGTGATCACCATCACTTTGCCTTTCACTTTGTCGCCAGCGTTGAGGTCGGCGCTCAGCGCATCCCATGGGTGGGCGCTAAGCTGCTTCAAGCCAAGGGCGATACGCTTCTTCTCGTCGTCGAAATCCAGGATCACGACGTTGATCTTCTCGTCCAGCTTCACCACCTCTTCCGGATGGCTTACACGGCCGTAGCTCAGGTCGGTGATGTGGATCAGACCATCGACACCGCCCAGGTCCACGAACACGCCGTAGCTGGTGATGTTCTTGACGGTTCCTTCCAAGACCTGGCCTTTCTCCAAGCCACCGATGATCTGCTTCTTCTGGGCTTCCAGTTCCGCTTCGATCAGCGCCTTGTGGCTTACCACCACGTTCTTGAATTCCTGGTTGATCTTCACGACCTTGAACTCCATGTTCTTGCCCACGAACTGGTCGTAGTCACGGATCGGCTTCACGTCGATCTGGCTGCCGGGCAGGAACGCTTCGATACCGAACACGTCCACGATGAGGCCACCCTTGGTGCGGCATTTCACGAAGCCCGTGATGATCTCGTTGGTCTCCATGGCGTGGTTCACCTTGCCCCATGCGTTGTGTACGCGTGCGGTCTTGTGGCTCACGACCATTTGGCCGCCTTTGTCCTCCTGCTTCTCGATATAGACTTCCACTTGGTCACCGATCGCGAGATCAGGCTTGTAGCGGAATTCGCTGATGGCCACCACACCTTCGGACTTGTAGCCGATGTTGATCACCACCTCCTTCTTGTTCATCCCCACGACCGTACCCATGAGCACCTCCTTCTCGGAGATACTGCTGAGGGTGTCCTCGTAGGCCTTCTCCATGGTCTCACGCTGATTGGCGCTTCCGACCTTCTTGTCATCTTCCACGACGGTCCAATCGAAATCGGCTGGTGGTTCGCGGAGGACGACCTTATTATTCTCGACTACTGCCATTGCACTGCTTGTACTTGTATCCCGGATCAAGGGGGCACGATCCGAAAGGGTTAGGTTGTTGGCCTGCTGCACCCCTGCACAGGCTACCCGAATGGGGCCGCAAATGTAGTGGATATTCCTGATCTGATGGGAGTTAGGAGGGAGACAAGTCCGGTAGATCATCCGCAGACGGCGGGGGGCATTCGCCTACTGCCCTACCAGCAGGCTTCAAGACCAGCCATCAATGGCACAGGAACTTACTTGCTGGCGAGTTCCGAACTCTTCCGCGGATGGAACGCCTGTCAGAAACAACCAGCTCACGATCAGCGCGTTCCAAGAAGCGTCACATGACCTGAAAGCTCGCGCTCGATGGTGCGGCCGTCATCTTGGATGTCGCCGTATCGGACCACCCAGAAGTAGGTGCCATCTGGGACCATGCCGCCTTGGGCACGGCCATCCCACCCGGTGTTCACGGACTCGGAGCGGAACACCACTTGGCCCCAGCGGTTGCGGATCTCCATGCTGAAGGTGGTCGGCTCGCCGATCGCGATCGGCCGGAAGCTGTCGTTGTGCCCGTCGCCGTTCGGGGTAAAAATATTCGGCATCTCCAAGAGCGTCGAACACGTATCGGCTTCAACCAACACGGAAGCGGAAACCTCCAAGCAGCGGCCTTCTGCAGTGGCCTCGTATAGACCAGGGCTGGCGACCAGAACCGAGGAAGCGTTGACGCCGGTGTTCCATGCGAACTGGACGTCGTTCAACGGCCAGCCCGGAGGCTCCAACGATGCCTGCAACGTGAGCAGTGTGCCCGGACAGATGGGTGCCTCACCGTTGATCAGCACATTGGGCGGTCGGGGCAGGACCGTGACGTCAATGGAATCGGTGAAGCTGCACAACGGCGAGAAAGCGATATCGTCCAAGGCGAAGTCGTTACCGCTGGTGGCGAGGTTCTGGTTGGTGATGCAGATGTCGGCCGTTGTGGCACCGCCGGACGACCAGAGCGCATAGAATTGGACCCATGTACACGTGGTGAAGGAGGCCAGGAGGGGATCTCCTAAGCTGATACCGTTCACCGTGAGATCCAGGATAGCCGGACTTTCCGGGCTTACGGACATCAGCCACGCTGAAAAGGAGTAGGTCGTGTTCGGTTGCACCGCAATGGTCTGGCACCAAATGCTCGCGTTCGGCACCGCAGAGCCATTGACCAACAACATGGGACCACCGCCGGAGTGATCGCCGCAAGAAGAAAAATTGCTGTGGACCAACTGCGGATCGGTGCTCACGGCATACGTGCCTTCAAGGCTCAACTGGCCCCACGTACCACCGGTGCCGAAGACCATATCGGTGGTAAACCCTGTATCGCCTGCACTCAGATCGCCATTGTCTACCACGTTCTGCCCGGAGGTCGGCAAGGTGGCCATACACCAATAGGTGCCGGACGTATCGGCGGTCAAGTACAACGTGGACATGCCGTTCTGCCATTCAATGGAGAGCGTGCCGGCAGGCCCATTCAGCAACACGGTCTGGCCGTAGCAAAGCACCGTATCGGGCCCGAGGTCGAATTCGCAGTTCTGCGCGCAACCTACACCGGGAAGGACAGCAGCGGCGCAGACGAAGGTGACCGCAGCGACCGTGGATAATGACCTGCTCATGCTCGGGTCAATGATAGGAACAAGCCCTTAAGAGTTGCCCAACCACCCCAAAAAACCCGATCGCGTCGCATTCCCAGAGCGAGGAGCACCGGGATGGTCCCGCTACCTTTGTTTCCCGACCAACATCCGCCCTCCGCTCCTATGCGTTCGTTCAGCATCCCAACCCATTACCGCAGCAACTTGATCGGCCGATTGAAGGCCTTTCGCAAGGTGCAGGACCCCAAGAAGAAGGACCTTACGCCCATGGTACTGGACCTCGGCGCGGTGCGCTTCGTGTTCGCGCGGCACTTCGGCTTTTGCTACGGAGTGGAGAACGCCATCGAGATCAGCTACCAAGCGATCGAAGAGAACCCGGGAAAACGGATCTTCTTGCTGAGCCAGATGATCCACAATCCGGAGGTGAACGCCGATCTGGAAAGCCACGGCCTGCGTTTCATCCAGGACACGCATGGCCAGATGCTGATGGACTGGAGCGAAGTGAACAGCGATGACATCGTGATCATTCCCGCGTTCGGCACCACACTGGAAACCGAAGCGAAGTTGAAGGCGTTGGGCATCGATCCGCTGAAGCACAACACCACCTGCCCGTTCGTGGAGAAGGTGTGGAACCGCAGCGCGCAATTGGGAGCGAAGGACTACTCGGTGATCATCCATGGCAAGGCAGCCCACGAAGAGACACGCGCCACCTTCAGCCACACGGCCCAAGGCGCGCCGGCGGTGATCGTGAAGGACATGGCCGAAACCGTGGTGCTCGGACGCATCATCTTGGGCGAACTGCCCTTTTCCCGCTTTGCGGAACTTTTCAGGGAGCGTTGCACACCGGGCTTCGATCCCGCCAAGGACCTGCAGCGCATCGGCGTGGTGAACCAGACCACGATGCTCGCCACGGAAACGCAGGCCATTGCCGATCACTTGAAACAGGTGATGGCGAAGAAGTACGGCGACGCGGAATTGAAAGACCACTTCGCCGATACGCGCGATACGCTTTGCTACGCTACCAACGACAACCAAGACGCCACGAACGAATTGCTCAAGGTAGAGGCGGATCTTGCGCTGGTGGTGGGCGGCTACAACAGCAGCAACACCAGCCACCTGGTGGAACTGTTGGAACACAAGTTCCCGACGTTCTTCATCAATGGTGAGAAAGAGATCCTGAGCGCGGATGAGATCGAGCACTTCAACTATCCGGAGCATAGACTGGAACGTACTTCGAACTGGCTCCCACGCTTCGAGGGCGCTCAGCGTGACAAGCCGATCACTATCATCCTTACCAGTGGTGCGAGTTGTCCGGATACGCTGCTGGACCGGGTGATGCTGAAGGTGCTGGGTTTCGTTGAGGGGGTGAAGGATCCAGTGGAGGTGGTGGAGGGAATGTTGAGCTAGTCTTCACAGTCATGTCCGTCATCGAACACTACAAATTCGTGAAGAATGGAGCGTGGGACTGCGGCAACTCCCACTTCGTACTGAAGTCGACTAGTTGCTGTGATAAGCAATGCGTGGAGGACGAGGAGATCTGTACCCTATATGTCAATGCGTTGGACCTGACGCAACAGGTATCTCTTTTGCGAAGCCCTTCTGAGCCAAGGCTCGCCTGTCCATTCTGTCGGGCAGCGAATTGGGATCTGAAGGAGGTTGAAGGCCTCAGCATGGTTGCCGCTGAATGGGAATGGGCTGCTCTTGAGCGATGACCCGTAACCGCATCCTCTTCGTCTGCACCGTGAACCGGATGCGCTCCGCCACAGCGCACAAGATCTACGAGAACGACACGCGTTTCGAAGTGGATTCCGCAGGAACCGACCGCACCGCGAACGTGGTGTTGGAGGAGTGGCACTTGGAATGGGCCGATGTAGTGGTGGTCATGGAGAAGTACCACCGCAACGTCATCCGCGACCGCTTTCCTCTGTGGTATGAGAAAAAGCCGATAGTCTGTCTCTACATTCCGGATGAGTATGACTTCATGCAGCCGGAGCTGATCGTGCTGCTGCGCGAGAAGTTCGAGGATGTGAATCGGCGAGGGCTGATGACGCCTTGAGCCTCGTGTCCTTGGAATTGGTGCTTGAAGATGATCAGGCTTCGGTCACCACCCCGATGGCCTTCACCACTTGGCCCAGCGCGATATCGAACTGCTGGGATGAGGTGAGATCGCTGTTGTCGATCACGAACGCATCGGGGGCTTTGATCAGCGGGTCTGCAGCACGCGTAGTGTCATCCAGATCGCGGCGGGCGATATTGGAAAGGACGTCCACATATTCCACGTTGGCACCTCGGCCTTTCAACTCTTGATACCTCCGGTGGGCACGGACATCTGCACTGGCCGTCATGAAGAATTTCACTTCGGCATCCGGGAATACCACAGTTCCTATATCGCGGCCATCCATGACCACCCCGCCGCCTTGGCCGGCATGTTGCTGCAACTGGACCAGTTTCGCGCGCACTTCGGGGATGGGGCTCACGAGCGTCACGTTGTGACTGACGTCCATCTCGCGGATGCGGTGTTCCACGTTGCGGTGATCCAGCCAGGTCTCGCTGCGCTGGCTGGCATCATCATGTTTGAAGCCGATGTGGATGTGGTTGAGCACCCGCAGCAAGGCAACCTCGTTCAACTTGCCATCGCTCACCAGACCATTCTCCATCACATACAGGGCAATGGCCCGGTACATGGCCCCGCTGTCGATGTACGTGTAATGCAGGTGATGCGCCAATTGCTTGGCCAGCGTGCTTTTACCGCAACTGCTGAAACCGTCTATGGCGATGGTGATGCGCTTCACAAGTGGGAGATGGTGCGGCCAAGGTAATTGGACGACCGATCATCCCGGTAAGGCGTGATAAGTTGTGGATATGTGAAAATGCGGACATCCGGACAAGACCGCCCACAAAACCGACGGATATGGACCTAACCGTCGACCTTCTTGAAGTCCGAGAAGCGGACGGCGAGGCTGACGGTGTTGGAGATGCCCGCCAAGTGCAATTGTGAGTAGGCGTAGCTGATGTGGAACTTGCTGACACGCAATCCCACGCCGAAGCTGATACCGGTGATGGCCGGTTTGTCCGGCAACACCAGTTCCTGCCTGCGCCGCGCATTGTAGGCCACTCGCAGCATGAAGTTCTTGCTCAACAGGATCTCGGCGCTCGGGACCAAGTGGAGGACGGTCCGGTCCCATGTGGTCACCTTCTCCTCGATCACATCACCGGTCGTAGGGTCGATCACAACAGGTGCATTGGGGTCCACGTAGGTAAGGTCCCACTGCTGCAACTGCTCCATCATCAATCCCAAGCGGAACGGAGCGTGCTTGAACTTGTAGGTGACACCCAATTGCACTTGGAACGGCAGCTTCTCCCGCTGATCAGTGAAGGTGGAGGCTTGATACCCGATGTTGCGCAACATGCCGGCCACGGTAAGACCCAGGGATCGCTTCGCGAAAACGCCACCAATGTCCATGGCCCAAGCCGAGGACTTGTATGTATCGAGGTTACTGGTGATGAACTTCACATTGGCCCCAACGCTGAACAAACTGTCGATCGGTTTTGCGGCCCCCGCTTGGAAAACATATTCACCGGCCCGGAACGTTCCGAGTTCCGTACCTACCTCATCGGTGCGGGTGAAGGAACCGTAGTCCACATACTGCAAAGTCCCGGAAACCGTAATGTTGCTGCTATCCAAGTGATGACCGTAGGAGACGTAGCCGATATTGGTCCCTGAGAAATACGGCAGGTAGCTCAACGCCAACTGACGGCTCATTTCCTTGTTGAGCAACGCGGGATTGAAGATCCCCAGGTTGAGATCATTGTCCTGCACCGCGATGTAGTTGCCGCCTAACGCCGAGGCACGCGCCGAGCTGGGAATGTCTAGGACGCGGAACGCCGTTCCACCCCCGATTTGCGCGGAAGCAGCAAGGCACCAAAGGGAAAGGATGGTCAACAGAACAGGGCGTATCCGAAGCAGCATGGGTGTCACGTAGCGTGATGGGAACGCAATATAGCAGCGACTAGTATCCGAGCTACCATTCGTCGGGATACCTTGGCCCCATGCGGCGAACGGTTCGTGCGATCTTCTGGCTCTTCCTCGTTCTCCTCTATGGATGCTCTGCGACCAATGATGTCATAGGCCACGGCCCTTTCGAGAAGCGGAAATACCGGCCCGGATGGCATGTGGAACTTGGGCATCGGATGCCGGGACCCACCGAACGGACCATGGTCCAACGAGAGACGGTTCCTAGGTTGGCCGTAACTTGTGTTCAACCTGAAGAACGCATACCGACTGCCGAGCCATTGTCCGCCTCAGCGGTGGCAAAGCCGCCGATCGGTGCCGATCCATCCAAGCGGTGGTGCGTACCCCAGATGGATGTCGAAATACGCCCCGTCACGCTGCCCCAAAGAAAGATCATGGGGGCATTGGACGAGCAGACCACCGAGGAACCTCGCCGCTGGAACCGCATGGCGTTGGTCTCCGGGGCATTCCTCTTGCTCGCCATCCTTGTCGCCGCCACAGGCGGTGGTGCGATCATCGGGTACATCTTCACCTTCTCGGTCATCACCGGGGTGATCGGCTTGGTGCTCGCGATCAAGAACAAGGAGCGCGGCAAGGGTATCGCCATCGCGGCTATCGCATTTCCGATCGCTGTACTTGCGCTCGTGATCGCAGCTCTCAACACGGCTTGGTGATCACGTGCGGCGGAACAGCAAAGAGCCATCGCCGTAGCTCAGGAAGCGATAGTTGTTGGCCAAGGCATGGCTGTACATGGTGCGCCAGCCCGGCCCCACGAAAGCAGCGACCAACAGGAGCAACGTGCTCTGGGGCTGGTGGAAGTTCGTAACCAGCGCATCGGCGTAGCGGAACGTGTAACCGGGAGCGATCAACAGCTGAGTCGATCCGACAAGCACACGGTCCACATTCCCTTCCACTTGAGCGATCACGGCCCGCAGCGCTTCCAAAGCCGTTGGCAGTGTTGGATCTTCGTGAGCATAAGGCTCCCATTGCACGATAGCCATCTCAGCGCCCGCTCTTCCTTGCAAGAGCATGACGCCGTGCCAATAGAGGCTTTCCATGGATCGCAATGCCGTGGTGCCGACAGCAACGATCGGAGCCTCGCCCAGTTGCACGCTCATCTGCTTCAATGCGTTCAGCGGTATCCTGACCTGTTCAGCGTGCATGGCATGGTCGGCCATGGTGGCGGCTTTCACTGGCAGAAAGGTCCCTGCGCCCACATGCAAGGTGAGCGTGGTGGACCGAACACCCTTTTCGTTCAATCGCGCCAGAAGTTCATGGCTGAAGTGTAAGCTCGCCGTTGGCGCGGCTACCGATCCGTGGCGCTCACCGAAGACCGTGTTGTACCGTGTGTCATCCGAAGCCACCGCCAACCGCCGCATGTAAGGCGGCAAAGGCACGGCCCCGAACCGGTCCAATTGCTCCAGGAACGTCCCATCACAATCCCACCCGAACTCGATCAGGTGTTCCCCGTCCCGGTGCTCGATGCGCTCGGCATGCAGTGCGTATCCATCCTTGCGAACGATCAACTCCTCTCCTTTCCAGCGTTTCGCATTGCCCATGAAGCACCACCACCGTGTGTGGTCCCGGTCCTGCAACGCTTGCTCGATCGGCCGGCCCGATTCCGGGGTCAGCACCATGCATTCCAAGGCAGCACCGGTGACCCGTTCGAATGCGACGCGCGCATGCACCACCCGTGTATCGTTCAGCACGAGAAGTGCGCCTGCGGGCAAGGCGTCGACAAGCTCGCTGAACGTGCGGTCCTCGATCGACCCATCGCGGAAGACGAGCAACTTGCTGGCGTCGCGTTCTGCTAGCGGCTGCTGCGCCACCCGGTCTTCCGGAAGGTCGTAGCTGAAGTCAAGAATGGACAGTTCGCGAGGATGCATGCGGCGCGAAGGTCGGAGGAAGCTACCCGACTACCACCTTCCGGTGGAGAACCCTTTTCTTCCGATCATTCCTTTACGAAACGAGCAACGGACCGGCGTCCATCCTGTTCCAGTTGCATTAGATACAGACCAGCCGGCCAATTCTTCACAGGGATCGTAACCAGCTCTGAACCAGTTCGTGTTCCCCACTGAATGATCCGACCGGTGACATCCGTGATGCTGAAACGAACCTGTCCAAGACCTCCTGGGGCCAATACGTTCAACACCGTGGATGCCGGGTTCGGCCAGATCGGGCCATCGGCGATCGCGTGCTCGTCCACTGCGGCAACGCCCAAAAAGTCCTTCACCGCGCGGTAGGCGTTCACCTTGCCCATGCCCCACCGTGTGCTTCCGCCTTCGGGAATAATGCCGGTATCGTCGTCCGTTCGCGCTGTGATCTTGATGATCTCGCGGATCTGGGCGGGTGTGAGCGTCGGGTCGGATTCGAGCATCAGCGCGACCGTTCCCGTAACGGCCGGACCGGCCATGCTCGTGCCCGAGAACCGCGCGAAAGGATAGTGGCGGCCTTGGAACTCAACGGATGCCATTTCCGTGACATCATCATCGGTGAACGAACTGATGGACGAGGCCACGTTGACGCCCGGTGCCGCAATGTCCGGCTTCATGCGTCCATCCATGGTGGGCCCTGTGGAAGAGAACGATGCGATCTCCCCACCGAACTGCACACCTTCCGATGAGAAATAGTCCGAGCTATAAGCCGCCACGGTGACCAGGCTCTCCGTGCACGCCGGTTCGCTGATCCCGTATTGCGCATCGCCTTGGGTCCACTCCGGTTGCGGGGCTTGGAACGCTTGCCCCCAATTGCCGACATCGTTGGACAGTTCCGTCACGTTCCAGAAATGGACCGTTCCATCGGTGGCCGTCGCCTTCATCAAGATCTTCAACGAGGTGCTCCGGTTCTTTATGCGCAATCGGAAATGCGGACGACCATTGAGCGGATGCGCCGCCTCCGTGGTGAGGTTGAAGTACACCGTATCGTTCCCTTGGATGATGGTGGAATCGAAGTAAGCTGCTTGCGTTGCCGTGTGGTACCAAGGTGTTTCTTGCAGTGTTTGCAACGTGTTCGTGACAGCAAAGCCCGCTGAGAATTCCTGACCCGGCTCGCCCCACATGGTCAGGCTTTGGCCCCACATCTTCGGATGTGCACTGTATGGATAGAATTGGATACGTGAGCGCAACGTGTCGGCCGCGAATTCCTTCTTGATGTGGAAGCTGACGTCGCCGTTGTTCCCCCCGGAATTGCAGAACACCACACCTTCTTGGGACATCTGGTCTATGGCTTGGCTGATGAGCGAATGGCCGTCGAGCGTTCCGATGTAATACAAGCCCCAACTCATGTTGATCACCAACCGCTTCTCGTCCTGTTCGGCGATCTGCTGCATCCAGTTGAAGGCGTCCAGCACGGCTGCTGCGTCCACCAGGAAAGTACAGAAGAGGTACTTCGCTTCGAACGCCACGCCGCGATAATTCGATCCCGCACCACTTCCGCCCGCGATACCCGCCACGTGCGAGCCATGTGTGGCGAAGCTGTAGATGTTGATCGTGTCCGCTTGGGTGGCCAACAGATCCTCCGTGGTGGTGAGCTCCGTGCCATAGTTGAAATCAGCAGGTGAAGGCCCGGCCTGGCGGTAATGATCCCACGCCGCACGCACACGGGTCTCTTGCAGCAGCGTGTCGTAGAACATCGGATGGGTGTAGTCGAAGCCCCAATCCGTGATGCCGATCAAGACGTTCTTTCCTGTGTAAGCCTGCGGCAGATCGATGCCCCGATGGACACTGTCCGCATGGATGGACTTCACCAAAAGATCCAAGTTCGGTGCCGCCTTGCCCGCCAACTCCAAATAAGCGATCCCGGAAAGGCCATCCACCACATCCAGGTGCTGCGCATCGATCCGGAACGAGATGATGTCCCCTGTTCGTGAACCCCAATACACGGGGCTCCCCTCCTCTTGGATGCCCTCGAAAGCGTCGTTCGCTTTTCCCAGAAAGCCCACCATGCAACGGCCATGGATCAAGGCTGTCGGGTAATATCCTTGGGTCTCTTGCGTCAGTTTGGCTGCATCGGGGTAGCGGATCGCGAGCGCAGCCAGTGCGTTCAAGTCAGCGCGGGTGGTGGCAGGCATACTTACCTGTGCTTGGGCATTAGCGGTGATCAGCAGGAACGATAGTCCGAAGTAGCGAAGTGCCATGGCGTGGAAGTATCCCGCCAAGTTACACTACCAAGAGGTCCGGACCTTACACTCCTGTTGCCGGAGGTTTTGGAACAGATGGTCAATTGCGCGATCATCCGATCACATGGCAAGCAGTCGCTCTTCGCAAGGGATCCGTAACCTCCTCACCGAAGTCCATCACTCTTTTTACGAATAATGAAATTCCCTTTTGCCACAGCAACATTGTCATCCACTAATGATCGGGAGTTGATGCTGCGCAGGAACCATAGAAAGCGCTCATGCGGCGTCAGTTAGAGGAACTCACGTTCGCGTCGTGTGTCCGTCTCTTCCTTGGCGCCGGATGTGATGCGCTTTTCCATGCCCTACGCCACCTTCAACGCGTTCTCCACTTTCTCCTTGAGCAAGGCGTGCTTCACCACTTCGATCATCTCATTGACGTAGGTGAAACGCATGCCCTTGGTGTAGCGCGCATCGATGTCCTCGATGTCCTTGCGATTGTCGGCGCTGAGGATGATCTCCTTGATGCCGGCGCGCTTCGCGGCGAGGATCTTCTCCTTGATGCCACCCACGGGCAGGACTCGCCCGCGTAGCGTGATCTCGCCGGTCATCGCGGTGAACTTGCGCACTTTTTGTTGCGTGAACGCACTGGCGATACTGGTGAGCATGGTGATGCCCGCGCTCGGCCCATCCTTCGGTGTGGCGCCTTCCGGCACGTGGACGTGGACGTTCCAACGCTTGAACACATCGTAATCGATGCCGATGATCTCACTATGGCCTTTAAGGTATTCCAAGGCGAGCAAAGCACTCTCCTTCATCACATCACCAAGGTTGCCGGTGAGCGTGAGCTTGCCTTCGCCCTTGGTGATACTGGTCTCGATGAAGAGGATATCGCCGCCTGTCGGTGTCCAAGCAAGTCCGGTGACCACACCAGCTACATCGTTGCCTTGGTACTTGTCTCGTGCATGGCTGGGGCCGTAGATCTTCACCAGATCATCGATACCGATGGTGACACTGTGCTTCTCCTTCAACGCGATCTGCTTGGCGCGGTAACGCACCAACTTGGCGATGCGCTTCTCCAAGGTCCGCACACCGCTTTCATCGGTGTATTGATCGATGACCTGCTCCAACAGACCCGGAGCCAATTTCAGTTGCTTCGGCTTGATGCCGTTCTCCGTGAACTGTTTCGGCAACAGGTGGCGGATCGCGATCTCCAGCTTCTCCTCCTGCGTGTAGCCGTTCACCTCGATCACCTCCATGCGATCGCGGAGGGCAGGGTGAATGGAGCTGAGCGAGTTCGCGGTGGCCACGAACATCACACGGCTCAGGTCGTAGTCGATGTCCACGAAGTTGTCGTGGAAGGTGCTGTTCTGCTCGGGATCCAATACCTCCAGCAACGCACTGGCAGGATCGCCATGGAAGTCCTTGCCCACCTTGTCGATCTCGTCGAGCACGAAGAGCGGATTGCTCGTGCCCGCCTTCTTCAAGCTCTGGATCAACCGGCCGGGCATCGCGCCGATGTACGTCCTGCGGTGTCCGCGGATCTCGCTTTCATCGTGCAACCCACCCAAGCTCATGCGCACGTATTTGCGGCCGAGCGCTTCGGCCATGCTCTTGCCCAAGCTGGTCTTACCCACTCCGGGAGGTCCGTACAACAGTACGATCGGCGCTTTCATGTCGCCCTTCAGCTTCAACACGGCGAGGTGCTCGATGATGCGCTCCTTCACCTTGTCCAACCCGAAGTGATCGCGGTCCAGGATCTTCTGGGCGTGCTTCAGTTCGAACTTGTCGTTGCTGTATTCGCCCCACGGCAATTCCAGCAAGAGCTGCACATAGTTGTACTGCACACTGAATTCCGCGCCGGCCGGGTTCATGCGCTGGAGCTTCAGCAGTTCCTTATCGAAGATCTCGCCCACTTTCGCGCTCCACTTCTTCTTCTCGGCCTTCGCGCGCATCTCTTCCAGCTCGGTCTCGATGGGGTTGCCACCGAGCTCGTCCTGGATCGTCTTCATCTGCTGGTGCAGGAAGTACTCGCGCTGCTGGCGATCCACCTCGGTGCGCACCTTGCTCTGGATCTCGTTCTTCATCTGGAGCATCTGCAGCTCCTTCGTCAAGTGCGCCAGCAATAGATTGGCCCGTTCACGCAGATCGGCGACCTCGAGCATCTTCTGCTTCTCGGCCACCTCGGCGTTCATGTTGCTGCTGATGAAGTTCACCAGGAAGCTCGGGCTATCGATGTTCTTCAACGCGAACTGGGCCTCCGTAGGAATGTTCGGACTTTGCTTGATGATCTCGCTGGCCAGGTCCTTCAACGAACTGACCAACGCGTGGAAATTCTTGTCGTCCTTCGCCGGACGGATCTCCTCGAACTCCTTCACCTTGGCGGTGAAGTAGGGATCGATTCTCACCATCTCCAAGACCTCGAAGCGCTTCTTGCCTTGGATGATGGCTGTGGTGCTGCCGTCGGGCATGCGCAACATGCGGATGATGGTGGCGATGGTGCCGATCTTGTTCAGGTCCTCGGCGTTGGGCTCTTCGATCTGACCATCCTTCTGGCTCACGACGCCGAGCGTCTTGTTGCCGCGATACACCTCCTGGATCAGGCGGATACTGCGGTCGCGGCCCACCGTGATGGGGATCACCACACCGGGGAACAATACGGTGTTGCGCAGCGGCAGGATAGGAAGCTCGGGCGGAGTGGTCTCCGCATTCATCTGCTCCTCATCTTCCGCGGTGATCAACGGAATGAGTTCGGTCTCGTTGTCGAGCACGTCGGAGTTGAAGAAATTCTTGTCAGTATGGAGTAGGTCGTTCATCGACGGAGTTGCCAGAAAGTCAGTTGCAAAGATATTCCACCAAGTCCACCCTAGGTGGACGTGGTTTTCAATAGAAGTTGGCCTGCCGGGTCAACCTTCGTGCCGGAGCCTGAAGGGGTGACAGATGGGCAGCCTCACTGGACGAAGGCTACACGATCGATGCTGAGAATGTCGTTCAAGGTCGGGTCCAAAGCGATGGTCTCCCCAGTACGCATATCAGTAACTAGACAGATATCATGGTCATGGAAGAAAGGCGAGTCGAAAAGGGCGTGCATGTCCTGTCCGAACACCACGAGTTTAGCGACTTTCTGCTTGCAGGTGACAGAGCCCTCCAAGCCTGCACGCTCAAGCGCCAGGTTGCAAGTCGCCGAGAACAAGCCAGCGTATCCAACACAATGTGCTCTATTGCTGGTCAGAAGTAGCGCGGATGGGTCGTTGCTCGTGGATGTGAAGGCGTAGCACAGCCTATTGGCGGTCAGTTCATGTGCGAAAGCGATCGCGCCTTCCATATCGTTCAGGGAAGTGCTGTCAGGCATGGCACGTTCGCAAGAGAGTTGCGCTTCTCGGTTGAACGCGACCGCGTTGCGTTCTTCTATCACCCGGTACTTTACCACACTGCGGTAGATCGACCCTCGGAATAAGATCATGAAGAGGAGGCCAACAAGGAACGCGAAGAGGAATTTGCGCATGCCACTGAAACGGTCATCACGCATATCAGCGTGCTTGCTCAGTCCGGGCCTGCGCGAAAACGTGCCGGAGCATCGCTTCATCCACAACGGTCAGCGGCACATGCCTGCGCTCCATGACACGCCGGGCCGTTGAGAGCGCGCGTTCGATATCGTACGTCTCGAAGCCATCGGAACCGCCCCACGAGAAGGACGGAATGTGTTTGGGAGGAAATCCGCTGCCGAAAACGTTGGCTGCAACGCCGACCACCGTTCCCGTGTTGAACATGGTGTTGATCCCGCTCTTGCTGTGATCGCCCATGAGCAGGCCGCAGAATTGGAGACCGGTCTCCACCATCCCGCCTTCAGCAGCGCTCCATACTTGGACATTCCCGTAGGTGTTCTTCAAATTGCTGGTGTTGGTGTCGGCACCCAGGTTGCACCATTCGCCCAGCACGCTGTTGCCCATGAAACCGTCGTGGCCTTTGTTGCTGTAGCCGAGTATCACACTGTTGCTCACTTCGCCGCCAACCCTGCTCTCCGGACCGAACGACGAAGGCCCGTAGACCTTCGCGCCCATCTTGAGCACCGCCTGATCGCCCAAAGCGATGGGGCCACGCAACATGCAACCTTCCATGACCTCTGCGCCTTTGCCGATGTAGATGGGGCCGCCATTGGTGTTGAGGATGCTCGCTTCGACCACGGCGCCTTCTTCCAAGAAGATCAGGTTCGGGTCGCCGACCACGGTGTTCAATGCACCAAGGCGTTGAGACCGTCGACCTTCGGTGAGCAACTTGAAATCGTGCTCAATGGCTTTTCCGCAGAATTGGAACAGATGCCAAGGGCGAGAGAAGCGGATCACTTCACCGGTGAATGGCACGTTTCGCATATAGCTCGGTGGTGCGGACCAATCGCCGACCGTCGGGTGGCCTTTGCCTTCGGAACCGAACGCGAGCGATCGTCCTCCATGCACCAGCACATCGCCGGGACGCAGGTCCATAACGGCGGCAACAAGCTCATCCGTTGGGAATAGGCTTCCGTCCACCTCGAAGTTCGCTTGCTCGATGGGGAGCGGGAATGCTGCGGTCAAATACGCTTCGGTGCGATAGCCCACGCCCAAGCCGCTGCGCACGTACCAGCCTTCGGCGATGCGTAGGATGCCCGGGCGCAGTTGGCCTACGGGACGGGTGTAGGTGAGCGGTAAGAGGTGGCTGTGCAGGCCAGCGTCTGAGAGGATGATGGACATGTCGGGGTGCAGTCGTTCGTATCGCCCTTGGTAGGTAAAGATAGTTCTGGCCAGTAAGATGCATGTGATGCGAAGTCAATGTGTTGTGGCCGTCAATCCAACCGCCAACCGCACTACCAGTTGTAAGATCGTTGGCCCGACCCTCTTTCGTCGATCATACCTTAACCGGCACCAATGCGATCAACAATTTCCGCTGCTATGTGTACACGCCTTAACCGAAACATGACATTCTGCTCTTTATTGCTCAGCGGGGTATCGCACCTTGCAGCTCAGGCGCCGGAAATCGAATGGCAACGGTCGCTGGGCGGGTCAATGAACGATAACGCGACTACAATAGAGCCTACATCAGATGGTGGCTATATCACTGTGGGCAGTACGTTCTCCAACAATGGCGACGTGACGGGAGCGCATGGCCAAAGCGATGCGTGGGTGGTGAAACTGGATGCAGCGGGTGCCGTGGAATGGCAACGCGCGCTTGGAGGATCGATGTTCGATGATGGCCGAGCTGTGCTGGAATGTCCAGATGGAGGTTTCCTTATTGCTGGAGGTACTAGTTCGAATGATGGGGATGTCTCCGGAAACCATGGAGGTGGAGATGGATGGGTGGTAAAACTAAACGCTGCTGGCGAGGTTGATTGGCAGCGAACCTATGGCGGAACGGAGGCCGACGTCATTTTCGATCTGACCGAAACCCCCGAGGGAGATTTCATGCTCGCATGTGACACCCGTTCATCCGACGGCGATGTCACGGAGAGTTTTGGTAGTTCGGACTATTGGATCGTGCGGATCTCGCCAATGGGAGACATCCTTTGGCAAGGAACATTTGGCGGGAATGATATCGACGTACCGCTTTCCATTGAGACCACCTCCGATGGCGGCTTCGTGGTTTGTGGCTATTCATACTCCACAAACGGCGACGTGTCAGGAAATCATGGAGAAGGTGATTATTGGGTGATCAAACTAGATTCAGTGGGTGAACTTCAATGGCAATGTGCCGCAGGTGGTTCGTTGTATGATGTGGCATATGATGTTATTGAAACCGTGGATGGTGGCTTCATGGTATCGGGCCTAGGAAGTTCTTTGGATGGTGACGTGACGGACCACATTGGTTCGGACGACCTTTGGGTGGTTAAGCTTGAATCGAATGGCGAAATAGAATGGACCCGATCCTACGGTGGTTCACAAAATGATGTCGGCAGGGCGGTGTTGCGCATTGCGGCCGACGGCTACATGATTGTAGGGTATACGAATTCTACAGATGGTGACATCTTGGGCAACAACGGTGGGTATGATGGATGGTGCGCAAGGATCGACCTGACAGGAGATATCGTCTGGAAGTCTTCATTTGGTGGACCGGGAAACGAGTACTTCGCCGATGTGAACATCACCACGAATGGAGGGTATGTACTCGCTGGCATTTCCGGCCTTCCCACAGGAGGGGATGTAACAGCCAACAACGGTGGAGCAGACCTGTGGGCAATAAAGCTTGGACCCGACCCCACGTTCATCGCTACGGACCAAATGGGCCAAGGGTTTTCCATGTATCCCAATCCCTGCACCGATCGGGTGGTGGTCAAGTGGATCTCTTCGGATCCTCCGGTACGCATCCAATTGTCCGATACCCGTGGCGCTATCGCTCGGGAATGGCTCACGACCGGATCTATGGCGGAAGGATCGTCAGGTCCATTCGATCTTTCCGGACTACTGCCGGGGTCCTATTATTTGATCGTGACAAGCGGAACGCGGCGTTCAGCCCTGCCGGTCGTTAAGCTCTGAATCAATGATCCATGCGGCGATCGCTTGTGCCTCCACGCACCGCGCCAGTAAGTCGAACTTATTGAATCGGCGGGTGAAATGGTTGGTCGACTTGAAACTCGGGTGTTCGGGCCTCTCAGAAGTTGAAAAGGCTTGGGTCTGATCACTGATCCACCCACAGTATGGCTACTCAATTTCGCATAATCACAGCATGGTCTTGCGAGTTGGGACCATCGGTACTTTGCACCTACCACAGTTCGGCTCGGCGATGCATACGGTGCGCAACAGACCACGGGGATGACCAGTTGTGCGATAGAATAGACCAGTTGTACAGTCTCTGGTACCAGTTGCCAACTAGCTCTTGAATTCGCCTTCATGAGGATGTACTATCATGCACCAACAGGCACGAGCATGGCTTGGTACACCATAAAACAAACGCCCCTATCCCATGAGAACCAGTATCCTTCTTGCCACACTTCTCTCGGCTACAGCCATACAGGCCCAAGAGCCGTATCGCGCTCTATTCTGCACCGCCCCGAAACATCGAACGGATACTTCATTGTCAACGCTGAAAAGGCGCAAAGCTTGGATCTGGACCGTGTCGAAATAAAGATCATGGCGGCCGAACTTCTGCCGAGCGGTGCTGTGGACCATACTGTCGTGGAAAGCCTTACCATCACCGATGGTTTCTATGCCCAAGCAGACCTCGGTCTCTTGCAAGGGCTTACGCACGGGGAAGTGGTGTACTACACCTTCACCGGCTACGACGCTATGGGCACCGTGGTGATCGATGGATCGGATCGCACGAACGGAGAACCGGTTTGGCCGGCGATCTGCGAAGAGACCTGCGACGCGCGATGGTATGCGTGGACGTTGACGGCATATTCGGATGATGTTGAGAACTCCATCTATATCAAGCGCGGTACGCGCAATGGGGAGGCACTGCGTGTTTACATCAGGCCGGGCATTAACCCGAACACGAACGTGAGCTATCTATTAGAATTCGAGGGGCAGTTCAACCCTTCGGAACATTTCGGATTTGGTACATACTATTGGAGTACTCTCCAAAGTCAACCCAATCAGGATGACATGATCCTCATCAACCCTGTACCACCAGACGCTCGCGACTATCAAGGCTATGCTCTTGGAAACGTTTCAGGCCCTGTTTGGGCTGTGAAGAAAGGGTTGGGGCCTTGGCAGGGTCTTGCTCGGTGGACGGAGAACTTCAGCAATTCAACGATCTGCACCGGAGGCGATGGGGAGCTATTAACCCAGTATAACGCCGATCCTGGAGTGCAGTCCGATCAGATCATCCAGACGGTGGGCCCCTTGACTTGTGAGGCCTATTTGGCGGCAGGCGGTGGCCTTTCTTGGGGCTCAGGATATGAATGTGAGGGCTATGTAGTGGTAGAGACCGAGCCAGGAGTCGGGAATACCGTTGATGTCGGGGAATTCACCTTGTCGTATTACGGTTGTGTCTACCTGTCCTACGCCACAGATGCTTTTCCAATGCCTGTTGCAAGCTTAGAAGATGTCTCCAGCGTTTCGGTTCTTCAATGGGCGCGAACGGCGAAAACCGAGGTCCTCAACATCGCCATGCCCACGGTAAAGGACCCCAAACTCGTTCCTGTACCAAAGACGGTACTTAACCCGGGTCTTTATGAGTTCATGATCGTTCTGAAGAACGGTGAGATCCTCAGCCACTTCCATGAGTTCAGGCAGCAGGTGGCGCTACAAGCGGATTTTGCTTCATTCACCCAGGTCAACATCTATCCCGTTCCTGTAAAGGAGAAGAACTTCGCCATCGACTTTGACCTGCTTACACCCATGGATATCGAACTCACCATCGTGAACAACACAGGCGTTCCATATTACACGAGATCCTTGGAGTTCGCGCTCCCGGGGCGCAACAAGCATGTGGTGACGATGGCATCGGATCGGCCCCAAGGAATATACCACGCCGTGTTCAACTATTCCGATGGGTCAAGCTCATCGCGCTCCTTCACCGTGCAGTACTGACACCGGAGCAATTCCAAAGAACAAGAAACCCGGATCCATCCGGGTTTCTTGTTCTTTGACGCTACACTATTCGTTCGCTGAGAAGGCGGAAACGAAAGCGCGCCACCTCCGGCGCGAAACCTCAACGGAAACGCCCGTGATCAACGCGGCACGGAAACCACCATTGCGTGTGGCCTTAACGACTTTGGACAGGTTGATGATGTGCGCGTGGTGGCAACGCAGGAACAACGGCGGCGGCAGGACAGATTCAAAGTGGCCAAGTCCCTTGGATGCCACATAACGCTTTCCATCAACGCAATACAATCGTGTGTAGCTGCCGTCAGCTTGCAAGCGAAGGATCTTATCGAAGTGAACGAATACGATACCATCGCTTACGGGAAGGGCCAATCGTGGCTCATGTTCCAGGGTGGGCATGGCGCTTGGGTTCTCGTTGTTCGTTCGTTCACCGGTGGGCAAGATAGGCTGCCATCTAGGGTTAAAGCAGTCCAGTGGTCCAATTACGCGAGTCCAGTTGCAGTTCTGAATTGCGGTTAAGCCGACCCTCTTGCCTCGTCACGAATCCCGCAAGGGAGGATCTACAGCCAGAAGCGCTCGCAAGTCTGGCGAACGATCACCTTACAGCCCAGCTGCCCGACAAGCCAAATAGGCCAACGATGCCAACACCGCACTAACGGGAATGGTGAGGATCCACGCCCATAGCAGGCGCACCGTAACGCCCCAGCGAACAGCACTTAACCTTTTGGTAGCGCCAACGCCAATGATCGATCCCGTGATGGTGTGCGTGGTGCTCACGGGAATGCCCATCTGCTCGGTGAGGTAGAGTGTCATGGCTCCCGAAGTTTCGGCGCAAACGCCTTCCAACGGTGTGACCTTCGTGATACGCGTGCCCATCGTCTTCACGATCTTCCAGCCACCGCTGAGCGTTCCTAGTCCGATCGCCGTGTAACAGGCCAACGGCACCCAATAGGGCATTTCCTTGATGTCCAGAATGTCGCCGTTCGCGATCAGCGCTGCGGAGATGATGCCCATCACCTTCTGCGCATCGTTACCACCGTGACCGATACTGAACGCTGCTGAACTGAGCAATTGCAGCTTCTTGAACATACGCGCCATGGTATGCGCATTGGGCGTGCGCACCTTCTCGACGTAGAGATAGGTAAGAATGAAGATAAGCGAAGAGCCCATCAGACCCCAGCGGATCATGGAGTTGTCCGCCTTGGACAATGCACTGCCCAGCTTCTCCACGTCCACACTCGGGTCGGCGTTGTCGTGTATGGCTTGCGCCAGACCTGAACCGCCCTTTGTGTTATAACCTGCCAAGTAAGGCTTTGCTGCTTCCACTTTAGCGAGCGCAGCGGTGAGGTCCAAGGTCTTCGATGGATCCATCTCGGCCTCCTTGGTCAAGGCTTCCACCTTGTAATACTTGGCCAAGTTGCCTTCCAGCTTACCGTGTTGGAGGTAGGAGAACAAGACCCAAGTGGCGACGGACGCGACCACGATGAAGCCGACACGTGTCCATACGTTCCGTACAATGGTGATAAAGGTGATGAACATGCTGTTGACCATCCCGATCAACGGCGCCAGGAAGATGAAGAGCAACGTGGTGATGATCTTGTCGTTCTCCACCACGTTGCCAATAGAGAATTGGTGCGTAGTGGCGAACGCATGGCAGATCGCTGCGCCGGCGAAACCGCCGATGAGCGTGTGCGAACTGCTGCTTGGGATACCGTACCACCAGGTCACCAAGTTCCAGATGATGGCCGCGACCAGGCCGCTGAGGATGACCGGGAGCGTGATGAATTCCGCGTGTACCGTTTTGCTGATGGTGTTGGCCACCGCATGGTCCTTGAAGATGAAGAAGGCCACAAAGTTGAACAGGGCCGCCCACAGCACCGCTTGGAATGGGGTAAGCACCTTGGTACTGACCACCGTGGCGATGGAGTTCGCAGCGTCGTGGAATCCGTTGATGTAATCGAACACCAACGCGAGAATGATGACTACAACGATCAGCGTCATTCGCTTACGCGTACTTCAACATAATGGACTCGATCACGTTGCCCACGTCCTCGCACTTGTCGGTTGCAAGTTCCAACGTGGAGTAGATATCGCGCATGCGGATCAATTGGATCGGGTCCTTTTCCGTTGCGAAGAGGCGCTGGATGGCCTTATCGTAGACCTCGTCCGCTTCATTCTCCATGCTGTTGATCAACACGACGAATTCGTTGTTCCCTCCGGTCTTGGACATGGTGCGCAGGTTCTGTACGGCCAGTTGCACGATGCGGCTGCCCTCGTTCACCAACCTCGCGAGTTCCCGGCAGGTCTCATCGGGCTTTCCGATCCCGAACAGTTCCAGGTTCTTCGCAGAAGCAAGGATAAAGTCGGCCACATCATCCAAGCTCGTGGCCAAGTAGTGGATGTCCTCGCGGTCGATGGGTGTGATAAAGTTGCGCGCCAGATCCGTGAAAATGGTGTGCGTCAGATCATCGTTCGCATGCTCGGCGATCTCCAGTCGTTCCAGAAGCGCAACGCGCTGAGAACCCGGCTCCGTGGCCATGATGGCGATGAGGTCCTCGGACATCTTCAGCACGTTCGCAGCGGATGCTTCGAAATGGTAGAAGAACACACGGTCGCGCGGCCTGAAGATGTTGAGGATGTTCTCGAGTGCCATGGGTTGCTTTTTCGCGGGCCAAATGTACCCGGCTTGATGGACCGGCAAGGTAGGAGCGGTAATGCTTAACCCAGAGTTAACATTGCAAGGTGAGCGGTCAGTAATAGGGAGGGTATGCGCTGAACGGACCCCAAGAGCTCGACGATCCCAGCAGAGCCTCACCTTTCGCATCTTTAACCTACCACTTGTTCAAACATGCTCTACGAATTCAACGGCTATCGACCCGTGGTCCATCCTTCAGCTTTCGTTCATCCGCAGGCGGTCGTTACGGGGAATGTGATCATCGGTCGCGATGTGTACATCGGACCTGGTGCAGCTTTGCGTGGGGACTGGGGCGAGATCATCGTCAGCGATGGCTGCAACGTACAAGAGAATTGTACGATACACATGTTCCCCGGCATCAGCGTGCGGCTTGAGGAAAGTGCGCACATCGGCCATGGGGCCATCATCCACGGCGCACACGTCGGTCGCAACTGTCTGGTGGGTATGAACGCCGTACTGATGGACAATGTGGAATTGGGCGACGAATGTGTCGTGGGTGCCCTCTCCTTCCTGCGCGCCGATTCCGTATGGGCACCCCGCAAGGTGATCGTGGGCAATCCCGCCAAAGTGGTGAAGGACGTGACCGACGAGATGATCGCGTGGAAAACGCAGGGCACACGTCTCTATCAGCAGCTACCCACTGATCTGCATGCCACGCTCAAGCCTTGCGAACCGTTGCGCGAAGTACCTGCCCAACGCCCACCGATCACCGCGAAGTATGCGACTTGGACACAGACGCGGCAAGAGTAGGTGGGACCTGTTCCGCACTCTTGTTGGACCGGCGACTACTTGAAATTGTCCTGATCATCCTCCGCTGCTATGTGAAGCGCGTGGAGGAACCGGTGTACGAACGGTGCCAGAACGGTCGCCACCACTGTTAATAAGGCAACCCCGCTGTAGAGTGCGTAGAACGATGCGAAGATCTTCGCCGGGTCGTTCGGGAGGTCGCCTATGGGTCCCATTCCGGAGAGGATCATAGAAGCGTTGAGAAAGGCATCTACCGCCGACTGACGGGCGAAATGCATATATCCCCATGTCCCCATGACCAAGGAGACACCAACGAACAAGGCTGCATACAGGACGAACTTCAGTTGGCGACGTATGAACGCTCCCTTGCTGAGGGCCGGCTGCTTGCGGTGTTCGAACATGGGCTGAATGTAGTGATGCCAGTTCGCCGAACCATGCGAACGGATCAACATCGCACAGTTGACCATCGCCTCATCGCATCGCCGGAGCTACGTGTATCACAGAGGATCTTCGCGCAACGAACAGCACCTCGCCGTGAAAGGCCTTTGGACCATCGCTCTCCTGCTCCTCTCCAATGTCTTCATGACTCTGGCGTGGTACGGGCATTTGCGTTCCAAGGACTTTCCCTGGGGCAAAGGACTCGGGCTGCTGGCGATCATCCTGCTCAGCTGGGGCATGGCCTTATTCGAGTATGCGCTGCAAGTTCCAGCGAACCGCATGGGCTACGCCGGGAACGGAGGACCGTTCACCTTGGTGCAGTTGAAAGTGATGCAGGAAGTGATCACGCTTGTTGTATTCACGGCCTTCACACTCGTGGCTTTCAAGAACGAAGTACTTCGCTGGAACCATGCACTGGCCGGCATTCTCCTCATCGCGGCCGTTTGGCTGGTCTTCAAAAAGTAGCGCATGCACTTCCCCCTGTTCGGAGAATTGATCGTGATCCTCGCCTTGGCGGCCGGGATCCTGCTGCTCTTCCGTCGGTTCAAACTTCCAGGGATCCTCGGTTTCATCCTTACCGGCATGATCGCCGGACCGCACGGCTTGGGTTGGGTGAAGGAGGTGGAAGAAGTGGAAGCCCTCGCGGAGATCGGCGTGGTGTTGCTGCTGTTCGTGATCGGGATGGAGTTCAGTTTGAAAAAGCTCGCTGCCTTGGGCCGCACGGTGTTCATCGGAGGCAGCTTGCAGGCGGGGCTCACCATAGCAGCGGTAGCAGGTGTGCTCGGCGTGTGCGGCATGCGCACCGAGAGCGCGGTCTTCATCGGTTTCCTGGTCACGCTGTCCAGCACGGCGATCGTCCTGCGGTTGCTGCAAGAGAAAGGTAAGATGGATTCCACGTACGGTCGGGTTTCCACTGCCATCCTCATCTTCCAGGACATCATCGTGGTACCCATGATGTTGGTGACGCCATTGCTGGCCGGCAAAAGCAACGACATCGGCGGTGACCTCCTGTGGCTGCTCGGCAAGATGCTCTTGTTGATGGTGGCCGTGTACGTCAGCGGTCGCTTCGTGGTACCCCGGTTGTTGCGCGCTGCAACAAAGGGCAAGGGCAACGACCTCTTCGTGATCACCATCGTCGTTATCTGCTTCGCTGCCGCATTCGCCACACAGGCGCTCGGCCTTTCGCTCGCCTTGGGCGCCTTCTTCGCAGGGTTGGTGATCAGTGAGACGGATCACGCCTACCACGCCACGGGCATCGTGCTGCCGTTCCACGAGCTCTTCATGAGCTTCTTCTTCGTAAGCATCGGCATGCTCGTGGACTTGGAGCAGTTCATTGATGCACCGGTGCTCATCATCGGCCTTACCGTCGGGCTGATCGTATTGAAGGTGATGACGTCGCTGATCGCCGTATGGGTGCTGCGCTATCCCTTGCGCACCGCCTTATACAGCGGGCTCACGCTCTTCCAATTGGGGGAATTCGGTTTCATCCTCGCGATCCCGGGACTGCAGATGGGCCTGTTGAGCGAAGCGCATTACCAGATCTTCCTGTGCGTAAGCATCCTGAGCATGGGCGCTACACCGTTCATGCTGGAATACTCGGACCGCATTGTGCGCCGGGTCTTCCTTTCGTTCGTTCCGGTGGGCGTCAGTCGACGGTTGGACAGCTTGATGCGTGTGAAGCAGGAACAGGAGAAGAGCATGGGCAAGGTGCTGAAGGACCACGTGCTGGTGATCGGCTTCGGGCTGAACGGACAGAATGTTGCGAATGCCGCGATCGATGCCGGGATCCGATGTGCCGTGGTGGAAGAGGATCCCGACTTGGCACGCAAGGCACAACTGATCGGACTCACCGTATTCGTCGGCGATGCCACGAACACGCACCTGCTGGAACAAGCGCATGTGGAACGTGCCCGTGTTGTCGTAGTGGCGATCAGCGATGCGCCGCAGACCTTGAAGATCGTGGCCGGTGTGCGTTCGCTCTCCATAACGGCACACATCATCGTACGCACACGATACGTCAAGGACATACAGGCCAATTTCGCTGTCGGTGCCAACGAGGTGATCCCCGAGGAGTTCGAGACCAGCATCGAGATCTTCCATCGCGTGCTGCGAAAATACCTCGTGCCTGAAGCAAAGATCCAGTCACTCGTGGCCAGCATCCGCAGTGATCACTACGGCATGCTGCGGGACACAACGGCCAATCGTCAGCGCAAGAAAGAGGAGCCGCTGAAGATCCCTGGACTGGAGATCGCCACGCTACCGGTGACGCTGGGTCGCGGCAAAGTGGTGGGCAAAAGCGTGGCCGAGATCGCCTTGCGCGAGAAATACGGGATCACCGTGCTAGCGATCCGCCGGGGCGAACGCTACATCACCAATGTGAAGGGCGATGCCCGGATCCTGACCGATGACCTATTGTACCTGCTGGGCACGCCGGACAACATCGTGAAGCTGGACCACGAGCTGCGTTGAAACCCTGCACGTCGGGTCTGCGTTGCAAGACCTTCCTATGCAGGCCTACACACCCGTTGGTACCGATATCGGCCACATCCTCTTGGTCGATGATGAGGACGATTGCAACTTCGTGACACGGCTGGTGCTGAAGAAAGCCGGCCACACAGGTAAGCTGACATGCTTCACCTCGGCGGACGAAGCGTTGGCCTATCTCCGCAGCGGCGGGGAATCACCAGACATCATGTTCGTGGACATCAACATGCCGAAACTCACGGGTTTCGATCTCTTGTCGATCTGCGAATCCGAGGGCCTTTTACCCAACGGTTGCACATCCGTGGTGATGTTCAGCAGCAGCAACCGACCGGCCGACCTCCAAAAAGCGCTCTCCTTCCGATCCGTGATAGGGTATGTTGAAAAGGCCCTCACGGTGGATAGTTTCGAACGTGTTTCCGCCGACCATCAACGCCTCCGCGACCAGTAGGTATACCTCTCGACCGACCGTAGCTTTGGATCCTCTCACATGAAAAAGATCTTGATCATCGAAGACGAGACGATCATCTCCTTCGGTTACCGCCTGCAGCTGGAACGCATGGGTTTCGATGTGATCGGCACGGCCCGCAGCTCGGATGAGGCGGAGATCCAACTGGCCCTGCAAGAGCCGGACCTAATCATCATGGACATCTATTTGAAAGGTGCGAAGAACGGACTGGAACTGGCCCAAGAGATCCATGCGAAAAAAGTCATCCCGATCCTCTTCCTCACGGCCAGCACGAAGCCGGAGGTCATTGCGGCGATCCATGCCCTGAAGGATTGCCAGTACCTGAGCAAGCCTATCAACGCGGACAGCTTGGAGGACATGCTCCAACGTTTCGCGAGAACGGTACACTAGCTTTCGCATGAAGGCCACCGCCGAGCAAGCCGAGCGCCTGCACCGGTTCGCACACGATCTACGCAACCGACTGATCGGTCTGCAACAGGCTCTCGTACAACTGCGCGAAGGATCGCCCGACCCGGACCGTGATGAGCTCGCGGTGTTCGGTGAACAACAGTTCTTCAAGGCACTGCGCGAAGTGGAGGACGTCATGGACGACCTCGGCGTGGAGCGCGGCACCATAAAGCCCGCCCTTGCACCCGTTCGCATCGCTGATCTGGTGCGCAGCCACATCGACCTGATGCAACATCGTTTCCAGCGGAAGAAACAACTTCTCGAGCTTGAATTGAACGAGGACCTGACCGTGCAGGCCGACGCCCGAATTCTGGGAAATGTCTTGGACGCGCTGCTCTCCAACGCCTCTAAATTCTCACCGCTCGACGCTGCGATAACGATCACCGCACGGGTCGATCGCGACGATGCCGTGATCACTGTGATCGACCATGGCACCGGCCTTGCGCCGGAAGACATGGAACGCGTATTCATCCGATTCGCGTGGCTCAGCAATCGACCCACAGGAAGCGAATCACAGGGACGCGGCACATTGTCCCGTGCCTGTGAATGGATGGTCGCCCATGGCGGCAGCTTGACCGTCGAAAGTGCGGGTATTGGACAAGGTTGCACGTTCACAGCGCGCCTTCCGGTCACTGAGGCCATGATGCTCCCCTAGGACTGCAGGTCCATTTCCTTCATCAACCGCACCTGCCGTGCAACGCGTTGTCCACGGTTGTTCATGGCTACGCCGAACTCCACGACATCCCCGATGCGTAGATCACTGAACTCTGCGTCCTGAAGATCCTCGCGCAGGAAGAACAGATTGTTGTCAGGGTAACGAATGAAGCCGTATCCGTTCATTAAGCTCATCACGCTGCTCTGGTGTCGGGCATCCGGGTCGATGTCAAGTGCCGAAGCACCGCTTTCGTCCACTTCGCGCGGTACCGATTCGCGCACCACGAACAGTTCGCGTACCACTTCATCATCGTCCTTCAATCCCTCGTCGATCAGATCGTGCATCTGCAGCGGGTACGTGGCTTCGTTCCACAGATCGGTGCTGGTGCGGGTGTATTGCTGATCACCGGTCTCGCTATCGGTGAACTCGAAGTCCCAGCCCAACAGCATGGTCTTGCAGCCCAGCGCATGCAGCTTTCGCACCAAAGGGACGTGATCACCATCCGATGCCACGAGGGCCACGACATCGTAGCGCTTCAGCATGCACAATTCGTAAGTCTCCAAGGCCATCAACACATCGATGCCCTTCTCCTTCTTGCGGCCCATCATGTCCTTCAACGGGAGATAGTGGGTCTGCACGTTGTTGTACATCAACACATCGTCGAACACACGGTCGTGGTACAACTGGTTGGGCTTCTCGTTGGCCTCGCGTGCCGTGAAACGCCCCCGGAAGAAATGCGCGTCGATGATGTGGCAGAGGTTCGGACGGGTATCCTCCCGTTCCGCCACCATGTGCTTGATGAAATCGTGCAGCCCACCGATGTGGATCCTGCGCCTGTGGCTGTGGACGTAGTTGTAGTAGTTGCTTACATGGGTGAAATAGCTCCCATCATAGAACACGCCCACTTTCAAGGCGCGCGCACCGTTCATTGCATCTGGCATGGATCATGGATATGTGACAAATGTAGCGGCCGACCCCGTCCGAACTTCATACAACACAACAACGATGTCAAGGCGGGCAGGCGGCTAACTTGCGACCCGCCATGCGTCATGCACTGACCCTTCTTCTTGCCTTTGCAACAGGAGTAGTGCCTGCCCAAGGCCCGGAGCGCGACGCGGCCACGGCCTTAGGGTTCTCGCGCTCCATGAGCATTCCGCTGAACGCCGTGCAATTCTTCGATCGGGCGTCCGAGGCCTGGACATGGACCTTCGGAAAGGAACCCGGAGCGAAGCTCAAGCTATCCGACCGCGGGTCGGGGGTCCTGGAAGGCAGCGCCCGCGTGAACTTCCGATCGACCATGTTGACGGGGCGAGAAGAGAGCATGGGCAGCATTACCTACCATGTGCGGCTGCAGACCCATGCCGGTGAATGCCGCGCCGTGATCTCAGGCCTCATCCACGCCGGGAACCGCACCACACACACCGGTGGCATCAACCTTGGCACGATCATGCGGAACGACAAGGACGTAGCCTCCGTGCCCGGCATGAGCCGTATGAACCTGGTGCGGCTCCACACAGAAGTGCGCGAAGTGGCCACCTCCCGGATCAATGCGCTTCTGCAGGCCATGGAAGCACGCATCCGCGCCAGCGTAGAGCCATAAGGGCGCTGTAACCCCTGCCTTCATCCTGCGTTCAAAGGTTGCGTCCATGCATCCCTTGAAACGTTCCTTCTCCCGGTCCTGGCCTTTGTTGGTCATGGTCCTCGTCACCGTTTTCATCTCTTACGGCCTGGTGCTGGTCTCGCGCTCGAGCCAGTTGCAGCAGAAGATCACGCTGGAAGTACAACTTCTTGATGAACTGAGCCGCCTGAGCAATGCAGTACACCAACTCGGTCTAACGCACCGGATGGATGTGGGTACACAACAGTACCAGTGGCCGGGCGAGTTCGCCCGGTTGCAGGCGCGGATCGATTCCTTGGAAAAGCGTTTCAACGGATCACCGGGCATGAAGGAACTGCCAAAGGAACTGGACCGTTTCTTGGCCCAAGGCGATTCCCTGCACCGCGAGGCCATGGCTGCGCAAGGTTCATGGAGCGAGAAACGACCTGCTGAGGTCGTGCTGCAATTCATGCTCCAACGCGCCCAAAAAGCGATCGACCGTACTACGCGCAGCGTGCATGAACAAGGTCTCGGCACACATACCACAACACTATCGGACAAGTGGAACGAGGCGCAAGTGCTCCTGGTCGCCGCCTGTCTATTGGCCGTGGTGTTCGCTTGGTTGGTACATGCCAGCAACAAGCTGTTGCTCCAAAGCCGACTGCGCAGCGAGCAACTCGACGTTGCCAAACAGAACCTCGAACGCAGCAACCGTGAGCTACGCGAGACCATGCTGAGCAAGGAGGAGAAGGAAGTGATGCTGAAGGAGATCCACCATCGGGTAAAGAACAACCTTCAGATCGTGAAGAGTTTGATCCGCTTCCAGATGGACCAGGTAAAGGACCCCAAGACGAGCGAGCTCTTCAACGAGTGCGTGAACCGCGTAAGTGCCATGGCCTTGGTACACGAGCAGACCTACCTGAGCAAGGATCTGGCGAACATCGATGTGAGCAGCTACCTCGCACACCTCACCCGAGATCTGTGCTACGCCTACACCATCGACATCAAGTTGGACATGGACATCCGCATCAACGTACCCACCATGAGCGTGGATACGCTGATCCCGCTGGGCCTCATGATCAACGAGATCATCTCGAACTCGCTGAAGTATGCATTCAAGGGCCGTAAGAAGGGCACCATCATGGTCCACATCGATGGCGATGAGCAAGGCCTCCACATGCGCATCGGCGACGATGGCGTGGGACTGCCCGACCGCAGTAACTGGGAGCGCCACAACAGCTTGGGCATGGACCTGATCCACACGCTCGCCGGCCAGTTGGATACCGCCATTGAACTCGCCCCCGGACCCGGCACGGTATACGAGCTGGTCAGCATCCGACAGGAGCGTAGGAAGCGCGCTTGAACCACTGGGCCGTGGGATACCCGTTCGACCCGACGGACCTCGTCGGCGCATTGACCTTCCAGCTACTTTTGCGGCCGTTCGCCAGCAGGCGATCGCCCTATCATGACACGTATCCTTTTTGCCGCATTGCCCCTCGCCTTGCTTTCCGCCTGCGGAACTTCCGATCAACCTACTGCCGCCCGTATGACCTATCCCGATACGCGCAAGGACACCCTTGCCGGAGACACCCTGCATGGCACCTTCGTGGCCGATCCATACCGTTGGTTGGAGAACGACACCAGTGCGGAAACGGCGGACTGGGTGAAGCGCCAGAACGCTGTGACGCAGCAGGTCCTTAAAGCCATCCCGTACCGTGATGATCTCGCCAAGCGTTTCGAGGAGATGTACAACTTCCCGAAACTGGGTGGCCCGATGCGTGTGGGGGAGCTGTACTTCATCTGGAAGAACAGTGGTCTACAGAACCAATCCGTCATGAACGTGCGCAAAGGTCTGGATGGCGAGGATCAGGTCTTCATAGACCCCAACGTGATCGACCCGAACGGCACAACCACCTTCAGCCCGCTGGGTTCAAGCACCGATGATCGCTATATGGCCATCGGTGTCAGCAACGCTGGTAGCGACTGGCAGGACATCACCGTGTACGACCTCAGCACCTTGAAGCAGACCGCAGACCTGTTGCAATGGGCCAAGTTCAGCGGTGCCGCATGGTACAAGGACGGCTTCTTCTACAGCCGCTATCCCGCACCGGTAAAGGGCACGGAGCTGAGCGCGGCCAGTCAATGGCAGAAGGTCTATTACCACAAGCTCGGCGACGCACAAGAAAAGGACGTGTTGATATACGAGAACACCACGAACCCGAACCTCTACATCGGTCTGGGCGTGACCGAAGGCGAGGAGTTCGCCACGTTGACCATCAGCACAGGCACCGACGGATTCGAACAGTATTACCACGATCTACGTACTGGCGGCATGCCCACATCGGCAACGAAATGGGTGCCGTTGCAAACGGGCTTCGACCACAAGACCAGCATCGTGGCGTTCGAACCAAAGACGAACAAACTGCTCGTGATGACCGATGTGGATGCACCACGCTATCGTCTAGTAGGCGTTGATCCGAAGAAACCCGCACAAGCGGATTGGAAGGACGTGATCCCACAGAAAGAAGAACTGCTCCAAAGCGTGAGCACAGGAGGTGGCCAACTCTTCGCCGAGTACCTGAAAGATGCCACCACGCGCATCTACCGTTGCAACAACGACGGATCCAACATGACCGAGATCCAACTGCCTGACCTCGGCAGCGCCGGAGGTTTTGGAGGTAAGCGCGACGACACCTTCAGCTTCTACAACTTCACATCGTTCACAGACCCTGGAACGATCTACAAGTACGACTACGCCACGGGCAAGAGCGAAGTGTGGAACAGGCCGGAGCTGAAGTTCGACCCCACCCAGTTCGTTACCGAGCAAGTGTTCTACCCGAGCAAGGACGGTACGAAAGTGCCCATGTTCATCGTCCACAAGAAAGGCTTGGAGCTGAACGGAAAGAACCCGACGATGCTTTATGCCTATGGCGGATTCAACATCAGCCTTACCCCGAGTTTCAGTACCAGCCGCATGTTGATGCTGGAGCAAGGCGGTGTGTTCGCCCAGCCCAGCTTGCGCGGTGGTGGTGAATATGGCGAGGATTGGCACAAGGCCGGTATGAAGGAAAAGAAGCAGAACGTGTTCGATGATTTCATCGCAGCAGCGGAATACCTGAAAGCGATGAATTGGACGGACACCGAACATCTTGCGATCAACGGTGGCAGCAACGGAGGTTTGCTCGTTGGCGCCGTATTGACCCAGCGTCCGGACCTTATGAAAGTGGCCTTCCCCGAGGTGGGTGTGCTGGATATGCTGCGCTATCAAAAGTTCACCGCAGGGTTCGGCTGGACACCTGAATACGGCGATGCCGGGAACAGCAAGGAGGAGTTCGACTACTTGTTCAAATACTCCCCACTTCATAATGCTAAACCGGCCAAGTATCCGGCGACCATGGTGATGACCGCGGACCACGATGATCGTGTGGTACCGGCACACAGCTTCAAGTTCATCAGCGCGGTTCAAGCCGCACAACAAGGTGATGCTCCGGTGCTGATACGCGTGGAAACGAACGCTGGTCACGGTGCGGGTAAACCAACCAGCATGGTGATCCAGGAGGTCGCGGACAAGTACGCTTTCTTCTTCCATAGCATGGGCATCACACCAACGTTCAACGCCGCTACGGAAACATCAGCGCACTGACCGATAGCAGGCAACCTGAAAAGGTCTTGTCAAGCGGACCCTTGCCGATCACGGCTCGGGTCCGCTTCGCTTTTCCGTCCAGGCTATTGCACCCGGCAAGTCCTATCGCCTTCGCGTTTCATTCACGTATCCTTGCTGGATGATCGCCTTTGAACTACGGCACTTTCGCATGGAAGACCTTGATGCCTTGGTGAAGCACGCGAGCGATCCATCCGTGGCCGCTAACCTCACCGACTCGTTCCCGAACCCCTTCACCGAGGAAGCCGCTCGCAATTTCCTCGATCAGGCGATCAACACCGCGCCGCCTTTGCGCCGGTGCATCGCCATCCACGGTAAAGCGGCCGGCGCCATCGGTCTTCATGCGAAACAGGACGTTTGGCGGTGCAACATGGAACTGGGCTACTGGATCGGGAAAGAATTCCGCGGGCATGGCATCATGACGGAAGCGATCCGCCGCATGGTGGCATTGGGCTTCGTGACCTTTCCGGAGGTGACGCGGATCTTCGCCACGCCCTTCGGCAGCAATATCGCTTCGCAGAGATCCTTGGAGAAGGCCGGATTCCAATTGGAAGCAAAGCTGCCCGCAACGCTGATCAAGAACGGCATGGTGGAGGATGAATTGATCTACGCCACACGAAGGCCATAGGTCGAATAACAGAACGCACTCGTCGAAGGGGCATGGACAAGAGGCTTCACAGGCGACTATCTTCCCGCATGCGAACAAAGCTTCTTCTGTTCCCAGCATTCCTTGTGTCCAGTGCGATGGCGACCACCTGGCAGGTAGGGCCGGCAGCTACCTACACACTGCCTAGCCAGGTCTCCACGCTTGTGGCCGATGGCGACACCGTTGATATCGCAGCAGGCAACTACCCGAGCGACGTGGCCCGCTGGCAGGCGAACGACCTTCTGCTGCGCGGCATTGGTGGCGTGGCGCACTTGGAAAGCAACGGTCTTGCTTGGGGCGGCAAAGCCATTTGGGTGATACAGGGCGGCAACACCACGGTGGAATATATCGAGTTCAGCGAGTGTTCCGTGCCTGACGGGAATGGTGCGGGCATCCGGCAGGAAGGTTTGGGCCTGACCGTTCGCCATTGCTACTTCCACGACAACGAGAACGGCATCCTAGCCGGTGAACTACATCCGTGTACGATGGTCATCGAGCACTCCGAGTTCGCCTACAACGGCTTCGGTGACGGCTACTCCCACAACCTCTACATCGGAGCCATCGACTCCTTGATCTTCCGCTTCAACTACAGCCACCACGCGCAGGTGGGCCACGAATTGAAGAGCCGCGCGTGGGTGAACGTGATCGAATACAACCGCTTCAGCAACGAGGCCGACGGCACCGCAAGCCGCGAGATCGATCTGCCTAACGGCGGACAAGCCTACCTGATCGGCAACGTGATCCACCAGGGGGTGCAAGGGGAGAACAGCAACATGGTCGGCTTCGGCTTGGAGGGTTTGACCAATCCCGGCCCGCAGGAGTGCTACGCCATCAGCAACACCCTGGTGAACGAGAAGACCTCCGGCAGCTTCTTCAGTTTGCCGCCCACCGTGTTCTACAAAGCTTACAGCAACATCCTTGCTGGCGGCGGCAGCTTCTTGGCGGGCACATTCCCGACGAACAGCGACACATTGGCCAATCTCCTTGCTTCCAGCATCGCAGCCGTTGACTTCGAGGATCCAGCGTCGTACGACTATCACATCAGCACGTCATCCCCGGCACACAGCATGGGCATACCCGCAAGCATCGCCACAGGTGGTTATCCGCTTGTCGCGTGGCACGAATATGTCCATCAGACAAGTAGCACACTCCGCTGTCAGCACGCCACACTGGACGCTGGTGCGTTCGAGACCTGCACGACCTCCATTGAGGAGCGGCCTGCTGCAGCGGTGCTTCTTTGCCCGAACCCTGCTGCCAATGAAGTGCTCATATCCTTCAGTGGGGACGCGCCTCTGAAGATCGAACTCTTTGATGCGACGGGCCAGTATATCCGCTCGATAGAATGGCACGGAAGGGGAACCATCGCTGTGGATGTCCGATCACTCCCAGCAGGTGTCTATCTGCTCCGGTGCTTCGGCGGTTCAGGGAATACTGCCCACTTGTTCGTGAAGAACTGAACGGTCTCTTGGATCAAGGAAGGGTAGCGTCGTACCGGACCACGGTGATGGTAGTGGATGCAGAACGAGTTTGAGGTTTGGTATACCGCGTTGGAACGCATGGCCCCTTCGCATACTGAAGAGGTGTACCACCGGTTCGGCGCGGCCGTGTTCGGTTCGGCTATGCGCCTGTGTGCCTCCCAAGACGGCGCAGAGAAGCTGCTGGAGCAGACGTTCGTACTTTTGTGCGATGGCTATTTTCGGCATGAACCTATGAACGGGCGTCCGTTGCTCTGGCTGCTTGGGTGCCTTTATGATACCGCACTGATCCAGGAAGGCACTTCTCTCGTAAATGCAAGAACATCTCTCAACCTGCGCATGCGGTGCTTTGGCCTTGATCCCGCACTCTTGGAGGACCATACCACTGATAACACTACAGACCTGACCGTGGATCTCTTGACGAACAACCATTTACCCTTTCGTAAAGCCCTTGGCCGCGCATGAACGAACCGCTGCATATAGCGCCCGGCACCCTGGAATTGTTCGTCATGGGCGCGCTTTCTCAAGAGGAGAGCCGCTCCATACTTGAACAGGCTTCGACCAGTCCGGAGCTTAGGCAAGAGATCGATCGTCTGGAGCAGGATCTGGAGTCACTGGCTTGGCGTGGAAGTGTTGAGCCGCCAAAGCACATTCGCGCGCAGATCCTTGAAAGCGTCCGCAGCATCCCCCAATTCCCCTCGCTCTTGCAGGGTTCCACGGCTGCCGATTTCGCGCCATGGCTGCTCGACCTTACGCTGCCAGCATTGCATGAGTTCGAGAACATGCACATTGCAGAACTCGACTTCGAGGGAACCATCCCGACCGGACTAGTTTGGGTGAAGAGCTATGTGGACGAGGAGGTGCATACTGATGTTCTCGAATCCTTTATCATACTGGAAGGCACCTGCGAGGTACTGATGGAAGGCCGGGTGATGAGCATGGGGCCGGGCGATGTGATACACATACCCCTGCACACCGCGCATAGCTTACGCATTACCTCGAACGTGCCGTGCAAGGCCATTGTGCAACGCGTGCCGGTAGCGAGGTGACGCTTCCACACGGCTTGATCGCGTGGGATCGACAGGCATTGGCGATGCAAGTTTCATCACTTCCCGAGAAGTGACCTAGCCCCTTCCACAACCGGTCACAGAGAGGGTCGACCGGCTCTTCGCTTCGACAGCCTCGCCGTTCCATTGAAGTTCGAACGTCTGATCGACCATGCGTATCCGTCATTGATCGAACAGGTCACCTATCACCTCCTCGAACGTCTTCAAATCAGAACTTTACGTCCATGCTCCGAATCTCCACTTTCCTTGTTGCCTTTTTTGCCGTCTTCCACCTGATGGGACAGGCCACCGTGATCTTCACGGAGACCTTCGAGATGGCAGGAGCGCCCAGCCTTTCGCCACAATGGGTATGGAGCGGCAATGCACCGACGCCCGTGACGGACCGCGATGGTGGCTGGGGCGTGCGCAAGGAGGTCCGCAACCCGGCGAACCGAAAAACCCGAGCCAACCTGTGCGCTAGCTGTTCCATCCACTTCCGCATGACCGCTTGCTGCAGTTCAACGCCACGGTCTATTCCGCATCATCAGCCATCGTACCGGAGTTCCCACCGATCGTGAACGCGACCGTGTGCTGGCTCAACGTGGTCACTGGCCAGCCGGTGGATTGGAACGGTAACGCAGGCGCTTCCAATTCCACCATTGTGAACCCTTCGTTGGCGGCATTCTACTCCCCGCTCTTCCCACCGACCCTTCGGCGCAATTCGGCGTGCTCATCTATGCCACCGCCAGCGGTCTTTCGCAGGGCGAATACTACGACCTCGGTGAAGTGAAAGTGGAGACCTACCAACGCCGCGCGATGTTCACCGGGTCAGTGATGCTCGGTGGCCCCTTCGATCCGCAAACCTTGCGCATGACCGCCACCTTGAACCAACAAGGTCTGGTACCACTGATGGAACCCTACACCGCACTCGGTTATCCGCAAGAGGGAGGCGGCGGCGGCGAGACCACCACTCCTACCGTGCTCAACACCAACTACCCCGCTGGGCGTGTGGTGGACTGGGTCCGCCTTGAATTGCGCTCGTCCGCTGACCCGAGCCAGCTGGTGGCTACGCGCCAAGCCTTGGTGCTACAGAACGGATCCATTGTTTCCACCGCAGGCATCGCGATCAACTTTTTTGATGTGGTCCACGGAAACTACTATGTTGCTGTGCGCCACCGCAACCACTTAGGTTCCATGACCGGCACATTCTCACCTTTCCTTTCCCCGGAGGCGGTGTGTGGTCCTACCTTTTCGCCAACCCAAGTTTCCAGTGCTACGGCATTACACCTAGGAATTTACAGAACGGCTTAGCCATTCTTTGGCCAGGCAACGCGCTGCTGGATGACGAGGTGAAATACACCGGCACGAACAACGACCGCGACGCTATCCTGACAGCGATCGGAGGATCCGTGCCCACTAACACCCTCAGCGGACAGTACCTGCAAGAGGACCTGAACCTCGATGGTGTGGTTAAATACACAGGTCCTAGCAACGACCGCGACCTGATCTTACAGACCATCGGCGGTAGGGTACCTACAGCGGTTCGGGTGGAGCAGGTGCCGTAAGGAACGCTGCTGCATTCCCGATCCGATCGCATCGCGATCGCTCAGTCCGAGCTAAAGGGGAATGAGGTCCAACGGGTATGGTGTGCAACTGAAAGCAAATCATCAAGGCACAGACTCCGGATCAACTTTGCGACGCGTTTGCCTGATCTTATGGACGAACATCGTCTCCCTTCCACCAAGTAGACAACGTGGTAAGAGACTTCACACAGCTCGCGGAACCGGATCCACCCTTGGCCACGGTAGTACGGCAGCGACCGGCGGCCAACGACATGTCCACCGGTGCGGTTATCTCGTGGAGCCCCAGTGCTGATGGGCAGGTGCCGGGGCTGGCCGTGAGCGGCAATGATGTCTTTGTAGGTGGGCAACCGTTCCAATGCGGGTGGCAAACACGGCCCAAGCTCATCGTGATCGGTCGAACGACCGGCAAGGACGACCCGACGCACGCGGATCTTCAGATAGCTAGGATGGCAATCGTATGCCCCGGTCTTGGAATGTGGAAATGGATTCCCCCAATGTAGAGATCAGCACCCAGTGCTGTCGCTCCAGCGATGGGAATGCCCTGTGTGGCGCA